>Ga0265594_1003113_pt1 | contig 11234 bp, 10 predicted proteins | sample saktaG_11_FD_190147 | JGI IMG/M metagenome (GOLD analysis project Ga0265594, IMG submission 190147) | Saline water microbial communities from Sakinaw Lake, British Columbia, Canada - sak_2011_5_24_80m | ecosystem: Environmental > Aquatic > Non-marine Saline and Alkaline > Saline ... | reverse complement strand
CCCCTCTGTCAGGAGCTTCTGCATCAAGCCCTGTTTAAGCCTCTCCGTACCATTGATAACCTCGTCCGCACGCTGGATAGCGTTGTCAACCGTGGACAAAACCTCAGCGATTTTCTTCTGTTCTGATAGGGGAGGTAGAGGAATATTGTATTTTTTTAGCATTGATCTAGGCACTTCTTTAAACGTGCTTTGGCCGCCAAGTCTTGATAAGGAGTTTTTATGGTACTGTAGACTGTATAGGAGATAATGATTGTAGATCCCCTCCCTACAGATAAAATTCTGAAAACCCTGGTTTGTAGCCATTGGTTCTTCATTTATTGCGACCTCCCCAATGGTAGCTCTTGTTGTCATTAATACAGAACCACGCGGTAAGAGTCGAGCAGAGCTATTTCTCAATCCTTCCTCTGTGATAGTTTTTTCAGTAATCCGTATTGAATTTCCCTTTAAGGAAGTGATGTCTGTGGGAGTTGCCCATAATACACTTCCACCCCAGTATTCCTTTTTCCTGCTTGGAGGAGTTCCCCCACTAATTATCTCCAAATGGGTTTCATCCCCTAACAGGATTGACTGCCAGTCTTTAGGTACATCAGGCTTATTCATTGTCTAACCATTGTATGAAACTTTTTGCTCGCATCAGGAGCATGTCGTATGAGAGTATGTCCATGAAATGTAGGTAGGAGTTTACTATCTTGAGTTGTTCGATTTCGTCTTTTGTTTCTGTCCTACCGATTATTAAGAATCCGAGGGGTCGGGTTTCATCGATTCTTTCTATTCTACTTAGTTCTTTTGAATGTGATGTTGCAATAGTTGTTTCGATATAACGTATTAACTGCCCTAATGATTCTCCTGATTTTGGAGAAAACCCATATTTTTCTTTATCCGAAAAAATTGGGTCCGAAGGGAGTTTTAATTCAATTACAGTGCCCTGTCCTTTGTAGTCCTCAAGGTAGAAATCATAGATACTTTTAGAGCCAACAGGTTTTTTTGGCTCCACGTTATGATACTCAGGGCTGAATATCCACTTCTTTTCTTTGAGGAATTTTTGGATATCCTCCTCCGTTCTTGAGTCAGTCTTGTAGGCCTCTAAAAGTTCTTCAAAATCATGGACGTCCTTCTTAAATGCCTCTTGGTTATTCTCAAGGATTTTCTCTCTCAATTCTTCAAGATTCTTTTGGTATCTCTCTATCTCTTTTTCTAGTTCTTTTGTTGTCTTAAGTAAGTCTTCCTTCTGTTTTAAGGCATCATCTAACTCCCTTTTCAATTCTTTTATCTGCCTCTCTGGTTCCTTCAGGGAGTCTATCTTCCAACCAAATTTTCCAGCAAACTTTATGAGAATATCAAGGATTTTACCAATATGCCTAAAGGATACAGCGAAAAATTTCCCTCGTCGAGGTATCCATTTCTCCCCATCATTGAATTCCTTTGAGAATGAAACTGTTTTATTTTTACTCTCTTCCTCTTCTGAAACCTTTATCACTCCTCTTCCTTTTCCCATCCGGTAAAACTCCTCTTCACTTAATTTCCTGTATACCGGTTTTTTCTTGTTAGTCATTTTTTTGGCTTAATTTTTCCAAAACTCGATTATTTACTATTACAAAATTTTGGATATTCTGTAGATATCCATGCAGAATGACAATAAACTCGTTTTTCAGTAGAGTATACAGTGGTTCTTGTTTTTCCCAAGCATCATGTATGTCCTTTGTTCCTTTACTCCTATGAGAGAATTTACCGTACAGGAAAGCCTCAAATATGTCTTTGTTTGTTAGTCTTTTTTCGTTTATTGTGATTTTCATGCTTGCAGGTCTTTCCTTAAAGTCGTAATACCATCCTATGCTGGTGTTGAAATCATCCCTCTCAGCAACTTCGATTAGGGGAGACGTGTATACTGGGATTAGCTTCTCTATTCTGAGAGAATCATTTTTTTGAATAAACTTACGGAGATCGTTACAGCAGGCTTTGATTGCTTCATCATCAGGACCTCTTAATTCTGTTGATATGCCTTGGTTCTGCATATCCCAATGAATGCTGCAACCAGAATCTTTTGATTTATCTATAAAACTAAGTGAAAACAACTCTTTTGCTATACTATTGAACTCTCTCAACCGCTTAATAATTTCATCCCGCTTCATACCCCACCTCCTTTAAGTATCCCTCGATTTTTTCATCGATGCTCTTGAGTGTTTCCTCTGTTTTCTTGAGTTTCTGCCACTCCTCACCTATGTCTATGTCTTCTATTTCTTGTTCTGGGTAAGCATATAGCGTGACGTTGAGGTTGTAATCCTTTTCTTCTCCAGTTATGTCCTCTAGTTTGACAACTGATGCAAAGCCTGGTTTGTCTTTGAATTCTCGGTAGGCTTCGACTATGTTATGTATGTTCTCGTCCGCGAGGTGATTTAGTTTCCGGACGTCAGGGTGTTTTCCGTATTCCTGGCTTGCGTTGATGAACAAGACCTTGTTTTTCCGGGCTTTAGGCTTGTTCTTGTTGAGTATGATAATGGCTCCTGGAGCACCAGTATTGTAGAATAGCTTTTCAGGCAGGAGTAATACACATTCGACCAAGTCATCTTCAAGTACCTGGCTTCTAATGGCTTTTTCTGCCCCACTGCGGAATAGGCATCCGTTATCTATGACTACCCCCACGCGACCGGGGTTGTCTTTTGCTGATGCCAGCATGTGCTGTATCCAAGCCCAGTCTGCGGACTGCTTTGTTGTCGGACCGTATGGGAAGCGTTTCTTGTAGAAGTCACCTTTCTTCAATACCTCCTCCTCGTATCCGTCCTGGTTCCATGGGGGATTCGCGATAACTACGTCAAACTGTTTTACCCCGTCTGATTCCTTGAATTTCGGATACAGGAGGGTGTCTCCATAGGCGATGTTTGCATTTTTGATGTCGTGAATATAGAGGTTCATCCGGCCTAATGCTAGCGTCTTCTGGTTGGCCTCCTGACCGTAGAGGAATAGTTTGTTGGCTTCTTTTCTTCCTTTAGCTTCTTCAACGTGTTTGTATGCTACGATAAGCATGCCATTGGATGCTGATGCCGGGTCGTAGACGCTTTCCCCTGGTTGCGGGTCAAGTATTTCAACAAGAAGCTTGATTACTTCCCTTGGAGTGTATACTTCCCCTTCTTTGGCTTTTTGTGGTGCAAAGTAACTGAGAATCCATTCATAAGCGTCGCCTAGAATATCTGCAGATACGTGGTGCAATTTTTTCTCGCTGAATAACTCAACTAGTTGCCTTAGTATTTCAGCGTTTTCTCGACTTGAAGTGAACTGTATGAAATCAACATTGTCGAGTATGTCTTTAAGGACTGGGTTTTTCTCCGAGATTGTCTTCAATGCTTGAGAGAAATTTTCTGGTAGTTTATTCACGTCCTTGCGAAGGTTTTCCCAAAGATATTCTTCAGGATAGTCAAAGTCATGGTATGCCGCATTTTTTGCTTCCTTTTCCGCTTCTTCCTCACTGAATCCATCGTCAATGGCTTCCTTCTTGGCTTTCTCGTATTCCAGCTCCCATTTGTCGCTGATTCGCTTAAGGAAAAGAAGGATTAGGATGAACTTGTAGTCTACCCGTGTTCGAATGAGATCTGCCGCCTTCTTTAATAGGGCATCTACTTCTGGCCGGGTTAGTTTACTGCCATTAACTGAGAGAGCTGAGCCAACAATATCCCTTGTGCTGCGTAGGGTGTAAAGTCTTTTTCTTCCGTCTTGTAGGTCCGATTCTGACAACAACCAACCTGCATTCTTCAACTCTGAAAGAATTACTGAGACCTCTTTTTTATTGTCCTTATGCTTTTTTAGTTCCCCCACGGCATCCTCGAGGGTGAACTGCCGCTCCTTAAACTTATCCCAGAGATCCTTGTATCTGGCCTCAAGCCAGTCAGGTAGTTTTACAGTGGTTGTGTCAGTCATGAGATACTATAGGTAAAATGAGTTTAAAAGCTTGTAGGTTATCAATAAGCTTAAAAAAATATACTTATTTATATGTGTTTTCCCCTGTGTACACGGAGGATGGGGAATTTTGCACCTAGTAATCGGGAGAACGAGCTGAGGGTCGAGAAACTGTATTTCTTGGTTGATTTCGCCGAGAAAGTCGATTCTGGACGGGTTTCTATTGAGGATTATGTGGGGTTTTTCTGGCAGTTTTGCCCGTCTCGGATGGAGCATACCCGGATTTTTCTTGAGGACCTGATTCTGGCTAAGCGGGAGGGGAGGCCATATACGCAGGAGGATTTTGCTGAATTTAAGAAGGTGTGCACCAGCGGCAACAACCGCAATATCATCCTCCTGAAGCTTGAGCACTTGGGCGTTGTCGAGAAGCGGAACAAGACTGTCCAGGAATACGAGATTATCCTTAGCGACAAGTGGATTCGCCGCCTAGAATATATGATACGAAACTGGGTGATGCTAACAGAATGATACGACGATCGCAGGATGCACTGTATTTCACGGAGGAACTGATCCAGAAGATAGCAGAGAAACGCCCCATCAAGCTGTGGGACTGCGTCAACATGTTTTTCCCAAGAGAGACCAACCGCAAACAATTCGACTGTGCCCTCGTGTTCCTGCAGGCCCTGGAGAAGAATGGGAGCCTCCAGAACACTGAGGTGATGACATTATATGATTCACAGAATGAACGGTATACGCTCACCGGACACGTCGTCCCCAAACTCAGGAAATTCGGGGTCATAGAATCCAACGGCAGAGTATGCAGCAAACGGTACTCCTATCGGTTCGGGAAAGACTTCAGCCAGCTGCTGCGGGACCTAGGACTCGAATTATTCGGATACTACGCAAGACACTACAATGACGTCAAGCAACTGGAAGGGAATTCCCACTAAGGAGGCACTCCACTTCCCCGAGAAAGGAGGCCGCAAGTTCGGCCAAAAGATATGGGAAACTAGCTTCCGGTGGACTGTCTCAGACCTCATTGAATTCCTGTTCCCCGAAGAACGGATGCCCAAACATCATGAAGTGGCCGTCGAATACGTTAAATTCTTGCTGGAAAACGGCGACAACACCGAAGACGGCAAAAAAGAATTCTGCCAAAAGACGGGCTACAGCTTTAACACCCTCCGAAAACACATCATACCCAAACTCTACCGTTTCGGTCTAATCCACCGAAGCCGAGAACTACCCAAGACCACAGCATGGAACATCAAAAGCAAACGAAAAAGCTACGAGAAAGAAAGCCTATCATTCAGCACCATGCTACGCAAGATAGCCGACGAATGGGATGCGATGGTGACTACGGCAAGAGCACGAAGGCAGGTCGAACTGCGACGAGAAGGAGAAGAACTACGGGAAATCCAGAGACTCGAAAAACTCGAATGGGAACGATGGGAACAAGAAAACGGCTATTAGTGATATTCTTTACTTGACTCTTAATATTTCATATGAGGGTTTTAATTGATACGAATATTTTCATTCATCGAGAGGATCATAAGGTCATACCCTCGAATCTCCAAGAATTATCTAAAATACTCAACGATAACGGGGTATCACAGCTCATACATCCATTATCCATCCAAGAAATTGAAGGGGATAAAGACGAGGATAGAAAGCGTGTGTGCCTCTCCAAAATCAAGGCTTACCCCATTCTTGACTCTCCACCAACTTTTGATGATGATGCTAAGTTCATCAATATTGTTGGAGAATCAACGAGTCCGCACGAGATTGTGGATAAAAACATCCTGTATTGCGTCAAGAAGGATGCAGTTGATTTCTTGATAACGGAAGACCAAGGCATACATAAAAAAGCTGAAACACTGGGTCTTGAAGATAGAGTATTCACCATAGATGATGCCTTAGATTTCTTTGGACAACAATTCCTTGATATAGACGTCCAGAGACCGTATGCAATACAACAAATACCTATCCATAACCTCAGCTTTAACGACCGGATTCTAGAGTCTCTAAAGGAGGATTATGGTGCTGATTTTGAGAGATGGTGGAAGAAAATATCCCGTGAGGGGCGGAAGGCTTGGGTCTACTTCAAATCCGAGAATGAACTCGGAGCTATCCTGATACTAAAAATCGAGGATGAGGCAATCGAGGGTGCCGTCCCCAATCTTCCAAGTAAAAAACGAGTAAAAATCTGCACCCTCAAAGTGACTCAAATCGGATTCAAAATCGGGGAGACATTCATAAAGATGTCAATCGATTGTGCAATCAAACACGATATTGACGAGATATACCTCACCCATTTTAGTAAGGAACAGGACATCCTCCTTGCTCTTGTAGGGGCATACGGATTTGAGAAGAAAGCGGAACGCAGAGGTGAGAGAATATATATCAAGAACACCCGACCAGATAGACGAATAGACGACCATTTAGAGCTTAATGCCAAGTACTATCCATCTTTCTATGATGGCGAAGAAGTAAACAAATTTATTGTTCCCATTCAACCCCAATATCATAAACGCTTATTTCCAGAGTTCAAACATGAAAAAGAGGGAGTAAAACAAGTAACTTTAGCAGAATTCTTTAGTTGGCCGAGAGAACTAAACGTTCAAGGTAATACAATTAAGAAGGCTTATATTTCCCATGCTCTCACTAAAAGGATATCAAGGGGTGACATTCTATTATTCTACAGGTCTCAGGATCTGAGGTCAGTGACCTCAATAGGAGTTGTGGAATCCGTCCAAACTTCACTTACAAACCCAGATGACATAACACGATATGTCGGCAAACGAACAGTGTATAGTCCAAGAGAAATACAAGAACTGGCACAGAAGCCCACAATCGTGATTCTGTTTACAATAAACTTTCACCTTCAGAATCCATTAAATCACGAAGAACTAGCAGAAATCGGGATAAGCACACCAATGACGATTAATTTAGTTGATCACGATAAATATCTAAATGTAAAGCAGAGAGGAGGCATAGATGAACGTTTTACTTTCAATTAAGCCGAGGTATGTTGAGGAGATTCTACAGGGGAATAAGAGGTTCGAGTTCAGGAAAAGTTATTTCAAGCAAGACGTCGAAAAAGTCTTCATCTACTCCTCCCACCCATCAAAGGAGATAGTCGGATTTTTTACTGTGGGAAAAGTCCACATCGATACCCCTGAGAGAGTATGGGGGAAATGCGGAAAACATGGTTCAATATCCAGGGCAGAGTTCTTCAGTTATTTTTCAGGGAAAGAGATGGCGGTAGGCATAGAAATTGATGATCTAGAGATATTTGAGGATAGTATAAAGCCACATGATATATTTCCTGAATTCGTACCGCCCCAATCTTATTATTATCTAAATCATCAACTTGAGCAGTTACTTTACTAATCGTTTTCTTTGATTTTACTGAGTGTTAGGCGTGTTGTCTCCTCGGTGGTCGCGTATTTTTTGAGTATTTTTTCTAGTTCTTGGGGGAATTCGTGTTTTTCGAGTTTGCTGGCTAGCCCCCATATGTTTAGGGTGCTTAGTTCGTCCCAGAAGTCGTCTTTTTTCAGGATTTCCTCCAGTTCTGTTCTTTCTTTGGTGTTTGTTGAGGGGAATTTCAAGGATTCCTTAATTGCCACTCGAACCCGTTTATCTGAGCCGTATATGTATTCTGCCCCCTCTTTCTTGGCGTATGCTACCAGTGCTTCTGCTAGTTGACAGTATTCATCCTCAAACCAGGCCTTGAATTCCTGCTCTTTAGCCTTCAGCTCGGCGTACTTGTTGGCTAATACGACTCCCTCCTCTTTCATGTACTTGTTGAGGGGCATCTGCCTTGTTTTTACTTGGTGTTTCTTGATTTTACAGTATTCTTGGAAGGCACACCATGGACACAAGCCGGATTCTCTTGCCGGAAAATCGTCTTCTTCTGTTGCCTGCTCGATCTGATGGATTATTCCAATAAATTCCCCCTTCAATGACTCCAAGTCTTCACTGGTCCTCTTAGACCTTAGTTCCTTATCAAACACGAGATAGTGCCAGACTAAATCAACTTCCTCGACATCATCCCATAGTTGCCTAATCCCCACCTCATATAAGGCCAGCTGTTGGTCGCGGTCCTTCTTGTCTTGTGTCGGCAGGTGCTGGCTGGTCTTATAGTCGTGGATTTCATAGACTCCGTCGCCTACAGAATCCAAGCGGTCTATGTAGCCGATAAACTTGTATTGACCGTCACCGAGCAGGTCAATGTTGACCATCATCTCGGTCTTCAAGGTCTTGCCTTTCTCAAAGGGCTTATGGCGGTTGTAGTAGTCGACCAGACATTTCTCGCCGACAACCCGGTAATGCTCCTGCGTCAGACCCTCCTTATTCACCACAACATCAGGGGTGATGTATCTCTTCCACAGGTCATTGTAATGGGCCAGTAATTCCTCAACCGAAGCGATTTTCCCGAGATTACGGTCAGTATAGAAACCCTCAAGAGCCTCGTGAACCCGCTTACCCATGAAAGCCTCGATACCCTCAAAAGCCTCAACATCAAGCTTATCGATATACTGAAACTTAAACGCCAAGGGGCAATTCTCGAAACACTGCAAACGCGAATACGAAAACCTCATTCTAATAAAATATATATTTATGGAATAAAGACTGGGGTAAGAGTGTAGGAAAATAAATCATGCGGCATTGATCTTCTTTAAGATGATTCTTTCAATGATTGATCTGAGTTTATCGAGTTCTCTTGTTTCAACAGTAATATCTTTTCGCCCGTGAACTAACGAATTTCTTTTATCATACGCTGATTTGATTAATGATTCCTCAAAATCAGTAATTTGGATGTCTTTATCCTCAAAGAACTTGTATAACTTACCTAACAATGTGCCGCGATTTACATTATTTATCTGTTTAACTACTGCCTCCTTTTTTGACGCACTTAAACTTGTACTCTCTACCGCAGTCCTAGCCTCATCACGTTCAGGTCTAGATAAGGTAATCTCCGGTTTCTGTCCTGAAATAATGTATTCCATCGAAATCCACAAGTCTAGAAGTTTATCTCTTTTGTCAGAATCCTCCAAGGAACGTCTAAGCCAATGCATACTCTGAATTATCCGATTCTCCTCATCATCTATGTCCTCTGAATCCTTGCTGAGAAGTGATTCAAATGGTTCTTTACCAATCCTTAAGAAATGATCTAGCCCGTATTCCAACGAGAGTATATTGTCCTCTCGATTCACTAAATCAAAAAAACATACCTCACCTGTTTTTAGGTCTCTACCGTAGACTAATGATGGGATTTTCACCCTACCAGAAAATTTAAGATAATTAAAATAATTTCGTTCCTCAGTGACTACTGGAAAGGATAAGTCATTCCTAAAAGCTATCCAATCTACTGCTTGGGCTATCTTGGCATATCCCTCTGTCAAGGCATCAAACATATTATCCGAATTCACAGTGACTTGAGCACGGGGATATATTGTATTCCAAAAGGGGACTTCCTTACCAAAGCCAGTTTTCGAAATAATTTTGTCGTCTTCTGAATTTTTATGATGATAGAATTTTACTGTCCCAATCTCGAATTCATGTTTTATTCTAAGATTTAATACGGGCAGAACAATTGAAAATTCTCGTTGAGTAAGATCGGGCTTATTACTTTGATCAGTATTTAGTTTGATGTTTGAACTCATAGTCAGAAGTAACATGGCATGTCGAGGTTGCATCTTAACGGCTTCAAATCTAATCTTAGACCGTAATAATTCCCGGGTGCCACCTAAACATTCAACACGCAAAACATCTCCACCAGTCATAACCTCAGCTACAAATCCCGAGAATTCTAGGTGCCTAGTTTCCTTTAAAAAAAGACCTAACCTGTCTTTAAAGTCACTATGGATAAAATCTGGATTCTTAGATAAGTCAATATCAAATACAACTCGACCCAATGACTTACCCGGGCCGGGTTTTTCTAAGAGAAGGATAACTACATCATTATCAAATTCCCTCCCACTCAGTTCAATGTAATGTTTATCCCTGATTATCTGAAAACCACTTTCAAATTGTAGCCGTTCATTTGTCCATTCTTTGAGATCTTCTACATACTCAAAATAACGCTCGCCTAACTCGTTCATAGCTTCTTTAAAATGAAGAATGTATTCAAGGAATTCATCGTTATCGACTGATGTGATGGTCGCTTTTTCCTCCCCCCTCATTAAATTCACGACAATGGTGTTTACCATGTCCTCATCAAGAGTCTCTCTGTGACCTGAGAAGGAAATCCCAGTGATATAGTACCCATCCTCAAGCATGACCTTTAATTCCTTGAGCTTATCTGACTCGCCAGAACCCATATTATCTATTACGCTAGATGATAAGAAATTAGGTGATGTGATACACCTTGTACCAATTGATACACCTTGTATGACATGAGGGTATTAATTAGAATCAGTACAGGAGTTCTTGGTCTTGTGTTAGGCAGTGACAGGAACATGGTACGCCACAGGCAAGATAAAATTATCCAATCAGGCGTTTTTCGCCTGATTTTCACGTTCTTAGTGTCCGGGTGCGTCCAGCCGATTATTACGGAAAAACGCATCCCTGAAGCCCTATGTAGGGCTTTCCCCACCCGATTACTGGTGGGGAATATTAACACTATGTTAATAAACCCCAGTATATTAACACTGTGTTAATATCCGAAGTCTATTAAGATGATATTATAGAACCCCAACTTTAAAATATCTGTAAACGCAGTCTGGCAAGCCCACACAAGCCAAACAAATAAAACCCCGATTTCACGGCCCACCAGATAGCATTCCACCGCCCTATGCGCCTATCACAGGCGTATGAAGCACCAGAACAAACAGGCGGCTTACAGGAACAAAAGACGTGGAGTAGTTCTTGAGAGGGTAGAAGATGATTTAAATATCCTATTCCCATATCTCTTCAGGGGCGGGTAGTTCACGGTATCTTAACACAGCTATTTTATTGCAAGTCTTTTTCCACCGGGCAGGTCAATGACAGTAGCATTACCCTCATCATAGTTTCCAGAAGTAGAATAGATGAACCTATTTTGTGATTGACTAGTGGTCTGTTGGTGTTCATCAGTCTGGTCTTGCTGTTCAGGGCCTCTTGAGTTGAAGTATGAAAAGATAGCAATAATGAGTGAGATAGCAATTAGAGCAATAAAACATATTTCAACCCAATCTAGAGACTTTTGATTTTTCAAGGTAGTATAAATTATTATTGTTTATTACCCTTGTCGGCTGAATACTGTGGGCTTTAGCCCGCATTGATGAAAGCCGGCCTTTTTTTTGGGGCCCGCCCGCAAGCGGGTGTTTTTCGTCTTGTATTCACATATCTTAATTTCTGGA
>Ga0265594_1003111_pt1 | contig 11239 bp, 7 predicted proteins | sample saktaG_11_FD_190147 | JGI IMG/M metagenome (GOLD analysis project Ga0265594, IMG submission 190147) | Saline water microbial communities from Sakinaw Lake, British Columbia, Canada - sak_2011_5_24_80m | ecosystem: Environmental > Aquatic > Non-marine Saline and Alkaline > Saline ... | reverse complement strand
CGGGGATGTTATATAAATCTTCCTCCCATGTTGAGCTATTGGTATAAACATAAGTGGTATCACCGTCGGAGGCAGCATCATCCACCTTATCCCAGTGCCCGCCTTCACTCTCTTCAGTGCCGAGGCTGGTTGTTGGCTCTGTTGAGGCGTATTCGCGAACCCTGACGTTATCAAATCTAGCGTAACTCCCGTAATGGTTGGCGAAACCAATTTCACCTGGGCCTGAGTACTGGGTGTCGGTTGCAGTAGCCTTAAGGTCGCCATCACTGTATGCCTGGAATGTAGAGCCGTTGATAACCAGCTTGGCCGCTTGCCACTGGTTAGCGATGCCAAATCTGGTCACCGCTGACCCAAAAGCACTCCACCCACTGTATGGCGGCTTCATCCAGGGAGTTTCAGTCCCTGAACGGGCATCCCATCTTCCCTTATAGCCGGTATTTGAAGCATAATTGCCCCTGAATATAATTTCGGGGAGGGCGTCTGTGGCTGGATAAATGTCCGCCTCAATTATGCCGTCTTGAAAGCCGGAGTAGGTCGCGTCTGACCCGATAAGGGCATATCCGTAAGGTGAACTTGTGCTGCCGCCACTGATTTCAAGGCATGGAGACGGGTTGCCATAACCGGATGTAATGGCTACATCTGTGTCTATGTGAATGTTCCATTTGCTAAGGTCACCACTAAAATCGTCAAAAAAGATGAAGGTTGCCGTTCCGTCAGAGGTAGTGCTTACCGCAGCATTACTGTAGTACATGAAAATATCCTTTGTGCCGGCTGGAACCGAAGGGACCTTCACCCAGAAGATAGCCGAGCTTGATGCGGTATATGTTTCCCTCCAGTAAGAAAGTAGCGTTGAGCCATCGGCATCGGCAAACCTGATATCGTCGAAATCAGGCTGCATATCGCTGTCATAGGTTACATCAACTCTGACCTGATAGTTAGTGAGGGCGGAGCCGGTATTGTTTATGCTTACCGGTGCTCTGCGGCTCCAGGACGAATTGTACCAGGCAGGATACTCGTAAGCGATGTTGGTCTCGTCACCGGCGGCACTCGGCCTTAAGGTCTCCTGCCCGGAGGCTCCACCGGCGGTAAGCTTCACCTGCCCGCCACTGACGGCGAGGTTGCTCTTGGTAGCAATCTTAGTCTCATCATCAAAGGTATCGGTATTATTATCGGAAAAAGCTTCGAGTGCAACATCCCCGGCGCTGGTAGTAGCGTCAACCTGGTTTAGGGTACCGCCCTGGAAATCGGACTGGTAGGTTTGAGCCCAGGTGCCCGAGGTGGCAGGGATGTCCTGTATAGTGAACTCAGCCTCTCCATTTTGGAGAGTAAGCAGTTGATAATCCGGTGTCTCATCCGCCTCTACCGACCCGTTCATGTAGAGCTTCATATTAAGATAGTCGTATGCCTTAGTTAAGTTATTGGTATTGGTCAGGTAGACCTTCAACGCCAGGTCACCGGTATATTCAGGGCTTGGCGTGATGTCGAACAGGTCGCCGGAAGGCACTTCACCCAAGAGCGTTGGGACTGGTGCTTCCTCAGCCCCTAAACCGTAAAAAGTAGAAGGAGAACTCTGGTTGTTATAGCAGGTCTTAATCCAGTCGGCACTTCTAACTGCACTTGAGATTCTGGTTTCGTCGATAATGCCGTCAAAGTAGATTGCCCTGTCTGGTCTTAAATCACCAAAGGTAAATATATTAGTCCAGTTTACATCGCCATCGTTGGTGAAGGACAGTCTCTCTACACCGTTCACATAGACTATAGTTGTTGAACTATGAGTTGCTATGGCGGTAATGTAAAATTTATCTGTTGTGTTTAATCCGGCTCCTGTTGTCTGTCGCCAACCGCCGGTGCCAGGGGTGCTTTCATAAGCCCATAATCTAACTTCGGTGCCTCTGGCTGTCAGCCAGAGGGGATAGCCTTGCCCCGATACCGCAGAAGCCATTATAGTAAATCCGTAGGTGTCGTAGTCTCCGCTACCAGTAAGAGTGTCTGCTTTTATCCAGCATTCGGCAGTATAGCTGCTCCCTATTCCTAGGTCCCCACAGCTTATATGGTCTGAGCTAAAATCCTGTGCCTTGCTTATCTCTCCATCTGCTTCAATCGGGTTATCGGCACTCTTCTTGGTTCCATCATGGTTATTGGAGGTGCTGTCCGTTGTGTGAGAAGTGTCGGGGTCATCTTTAAGGTGCTGAACCATCTCGAAGTTAGTGTCCCATGTGCCTTCAACATTCTCCTGGCTGCCGCAAGTAGCATTACCATAATACATATAAATATCAGTGTCAGTTGAAGAATAAAGATTGGGAACTTCAACCCAGGCTACCAATTCTCCGGTACCTCCGTCAAAGCTCTCTATCTCGTGGTCTAGTTGCGTAGTGCCATTAAAAGCAGTGAATTTAATATCATCGCCATCATCTTGGGCATCATCCCCCAAGTCGCTGTCGGTTATACTGATAAGAACCGGGAAATTGGTCAGGCTTGTATCGACCTTTGTGTGGTCAATGGTTATCTTCTTTCTGTATGTCCAATCCGACGGCGTCGGTATAATAGAAGCCCAGCCAGGCTGGGTAGCCGACGGTGCAGCAGTGGCGATGGCTGCATCAGCCACCGTGACATCCGTGGCTACCGTATTTGAAGTATAGGTAAAGGCATACAAGCCGCTGGTAACTACCAGGGCTAGCACCAAGCCTATTATTAACTGCCACCTCTTTTTCATTATTCACCCCTCTGGACAATCTGGCAGTATAACTCGGGTGTTACTGTCCATCCCGCCTCCCATTCCGAGGTATCCCTTGAAACCAGCTCGTAATCACCGCCACTGACCGAAAGGGTATAAGTGCCAGGGGAGTAATCCTTCAGGTTAAAAACAACCCATCCGTTCTCCAGGGTGAGTGTCCGGTAGTTGGGTGTCTCTCCTGCTTCTACCGAGCCTTCAAGATATAGATTCATGTTAAGATGGTCGTATGCCTTGGCCAGGTCACCGGTATTAACCAGGTAGACCTTCAACGCCAGGTCGCCACTAAAATCGGTATCCGGGGTTATATCAAACAGGTCACCCGTGGGCACACTGCCCGAGAGCAGTGGGGCGGAATAATTAACCTCGGCATAGACCTGGGTACAGTTTGTATTTTGCCCCAGTGTTGGCTCTCTGAGTCCCGCGCCAATCTGCAGGGCATCTATCTCATCCCATGTCCAGGTAGCAGTCGTTTGTGGGTTGTCATTCCATTGGGATGAATAGGTAGCATAACCGGTAGTCATTGTTTCCTCACTACCGTTGTCCTCTAGGCCGTTAGTCTTGATATGGATGTAGGCACTGGTTTGTGTCGGACTGGCATCGGCTCTACATTCCAGGTAAACCTCAACATAGTTTATACTGCTTACCCCAACAGAGTGGTCGGCGATATTGTATAAATCCTCCTGCCAGCTAGTGTTACTGGTGTAAACATAGGTGCTATCGCCATCGGGTGTCGCCTCGTCCACTTTCTCCCAGTGTGCCCCGGTAGCGGGGATCTGGCTGGTGATGTTGGTCTCGTCGCCAGTGGCATCTGGCCTCAGGGTTTCCGTCTCCACCACTGGCGTCAGGATAGAGTCCCAGTCAGGCTGGGTAGCCGATGGCTCATAGGTGGCTATTTCTGTTCCGGCCACAGTAATATCTGTGGTTGCCGTAGCTGTCAGGTAGGTAAAAGCGTATAAGCCACTGGTAACTACCAGGGCTAGCACTAAACCTATTATTAACTGCCACTTCCTTTTCATTTCTTGCTCTATCCTGAATTTCCTTGAATATATGGGAATCTTCTTTTAGCCGGGTACGAAGGCTCCCTCGTTGCCGGGGGAGCCTTCACAGGCTAGTTTGGCTATAGTATTATGTACCCTTCTGGATGACCTTGCAGAATATCAACGGAGAGGGTGAGCCGCCCCATCCGGTACCGTAGCGTTGGGTTCTGAAAAATCCACCACTGAGGTCAACATTAATTATGTCGTCTCCATCAGGGGTTCCGGTGGTGCTTATCTCCAGGTCAATAGTCGGTTGTGAGATGCTCAGGAAATTTGTAGTCGGGGTGACCGTAATAGCTGTAATGCCGTCGGCTGCTCCGTCAAGCGTCGCTGTCCATGTCGTACCCAGAACGCGGTAGACTTCTACCAGGTCATCAACGTTGGTCAGGTAAACCTGGACAACAAAGTCACCGGTGAAGCCATTAGCGGGTACAATCTCAAAGACCGCGGCTGTTGCCGATATTGAGCCTGTATATGCACCAAACACATCCCAGTCTGGTACAGCCCCTCCAGTCACATCAGCGAACTCAGCGTTCTCAGCACTGATGCTCGTGGTGACCGTTGCGGTCAAAGCACCGTAGGCGAACACGCCGCCGGTGACTGCCAGGGCGAGCAGTATAGCTCCGATGAAGAACAGCCCCTTCCGGCCCTTCTGGGCGAAGGTAAGGCTGTCGTTATCGCCAAGGGCGGTTACAAGTTCGTGCTTCTGCCTGATACCTTTGCCGTTCAGGCTGGCTTTGGCCTTGTCCGGTATATCAAACTCCTGCTTATACTGCTCACGGGCCTGAGCCACGCTTTTCCCGGCTATGTTAGCCATTTCATAATGTTCCCCGTATCTAATTTCTACCATTTTAATCTCCTCCCTTTTTAGTATTGACAGTTATTTGACAATCGTGATAGATTTTTATTAGCCTCTAGTAAGGGTGGTAGGCTTTCTTGTTTGCTTTTCGCTCATGAGTTCCTGCTACCCTTTTAATTTTTCTCACATCATTTCACCCCCCTTTTATCATCTATGTTATGGTCTAGCCTAGCTCGCCGCTGAGCGACCTGAAGCGTTCCCTTAAACTTTCTTTGAACTCGGTAAATTCGTCCTTGGTTATATACTCTGCCTCCGGCTTGCCGGCCCGTCTGCCCCTAGAGACTATTGATGGCAGGTTACTTTGCGTTGCCTCAATAACCTTCCGGCTGTGGTCATTAGCCACCAGCTTGGTCAGTATAAGGTCGAGATGATGCCTGATGGCCTCATCATTGATGCTCAGAGTGGAGGCAATCTGCTCAATTGAGGTTCCATCAGCAATGTGGCGTAAAATCTCACCTTCACGGGGAGAAAGGCAGGCTAGCAGATTATTTACCTCTTTGCTTATTAAGGAGAAGTTCTCAAATTCATCAACAACTCGGGAGGCAATCTCCGGGTTGAGCATGGCTTCACTTATGGGATAGGCCCCCTGAGCTACCTTCCTGATGATGTTGAGCAGGGCATCGGGGTCAGTCTCTTTGGTCAGGCAGGCGCTTGCCCCGCTTTTCATCGCTGAGAAAAGCATTTCCTCGCTATCATTATCCATAATCAAAATTACTGACACCGATGGTAGATTCTGCTTGATGCGGCTGGTAATATCAATGCCGCTGGGCTCACCCCGGTTACTATTCAAGATAGCCACGCTAGGTGGATTGGCTTCGATAAAATTAAGCGCCTCTTCACCACTGGTGACCTCACCTATAACCTCAATATCCTCTTCGCCGGAGAGGGTAAAGTGAACACCCTCTCGGAAGAGAACCTGCCAGTCGGCTAGAACAACACTAACCTTTTCCATTTTTGCCCCCTCATAGAAAAATAATCTATATGGTTTAAATCTAGCATACAGTCATAAAGATAAGCATAAAAATCATAAAGATTCTGTAAAGGTTTCATTAAGATTTCATAAAGAATTGCTTATACCGAGGAAAATAGGTAGGAGAGAATAATGGTGAGATTGCGGTGGATTCAATTAGTGATTATCGGGTGAAGATTACTACTGGTGGTTACTCCGGGATTGAAAGCAGCGGTCCATTCTCTAAATCATTTATTATACCGACACAGGCATTTACCGCATGACAAACGGAATCAGTCCTGACATATAGATTTTCATAGTTCCAGAAGCTACCGCCTATTGCTTTTTGAGGCTCTTTGAGGAAAAAGGTATTTTCTTCTGAATAGGTGTTCTGAATAATCCACCAGGTTACTTTCATTAGTGCCTCTTTGTATTTATCACATCCGTCCATATTCTGTTCCTGGCAAAACCGGTACACTTCTACCATTACTTCAGCCAGCCAGCCGTTCCCGCTTGTCGAATAGGCCCTTTCCCAGGTCCCGTAGTAGAGGGGTTCATCTGTATCTTGCTGCTGCTTTTCCAGAAGTTCAGCACTGCATCGGAAAATAATGTCTTTATAATACTCATCTGGATTCACTTTATAAAAATCGAGCAGGGACATTACTACCCAGGCACTTGATATCGGGTTCTTCGTGCGGTAGTCATCCCCGAGATAACAGCCCTCTTTCTCAACCTTTTCGGTAAAGCACCGGGCAATCTTTTTAGCAGCATCATAGTATCGTTTTTCTCCGGTAGCGTTGTAGAGCCGGGAGAGAGCTGCCAGAGACTGGCCATTATAAAGAAGTGATTTTCTCTCGCCGTAAACCCATTCCTTGTCTTTGTACTCTTTATGTGCCTTCATCCAGCCGTCGGGTTTCTGCATTGTAGTCAGCCAATCGCCGCCTGATTTTGCCGCTTCCAGGTATCTGGAATCGCCAGTTCGATTATGTAAGTCTAATAATGTAAATATACTCAGGGCTGTCGTTCCAACCACGAACCTTGGTTGTTTCTCTTCACTTTTGAAATAATACGAATAGTGAAATGCTCCGTATGTTTCCTCGTCTTTACTCTGCATTGAGAGCAGGAAGTCCGCCCATTCGGGTATGCCTTCTAAAATCCTCTCGTCCTGGTCGTAATCGTAAATTTTCAGCAGCGTATATATAATTGAAGCGGAATATACAGTGTGCAGCCTGCTCCCAAAGTCATCGGTTAGCGGGTCGTATTTTTTGTAAAATCCGTGCTCATCTTTATTCTCTGCCCTGAGCAAGAATTCCTTTCCCTGCTTGATATTCTGGAGAACCGATTCTTTATCCAGACTGCGAGTTATTACCAGGTTCTCAATAAGCTCTTTACCTTCCCCTTTATATTCTATAAAAGAGAAGTGCTGGTCGGGAAAAGAAACCAGGAATCTTGCCTCTTCAACATCTTCCTTATCCAGATTTTGTTGCCCCTCCTCAAGGGCGTTTTGTGTTGCCTCTTCTAATATTACGGGTAGTTTTACTTCATTTCCTTTCCCTTCACCTTCGCCCTTTATCTCTCCCTGGTGATAGATAGATATGTTAACCTTCCAATCACCTTCTATTTCTAGGTCATCAGGGTACTGGTTTGCCTTCCCGTCAAAATAATTCTCGGCGGCTGTTCTTACAAATTGTATTGTCATGTTTCGAAATTGGTCGTTGTCACCGGGGAATTCAGTAAGGGGGATTTCCTGCCTCGCTAATGCCCATAGAATTCCTCCGCCAATAATAGCGGCCAGAATGACGAAGGCAGTTAAGGCGTACTTCCAGCGGGCTCTCAGGTCTTTGAGGGGATTCATGTCGACTAATTATAGTTTAATTCCTCCAAAATATAAAGTGTGGTGTAAAAATGAGGTGCCAGAATAACCAGGTGATTCCCAGGCAAGTAAGCTCATATCGTTTTCCTAGTTTTATAATAGATGAGTTTGCATTTCAGGCTGATTTATATTATAATAAGCTATTAAAGATTAATAAATTTGACCGCTAGGGGTGCTCAGCAGCTGAGAGGCGGATTGATGCCGACCCTGTGGACCTGATCTTGATAATACAAGCGTAGGGAAGCGGTGATGACTTTAGACCAAGGGTCTAGCAGTAATAGCCGGAGCCCTTGGTTTTATTTTTTGAGGAGGTGCTGGTATGACGCAACTGGAGTTAGCCAGAAAGGGTATTATTTCACCACAAATGGGGGCAGTGGCGCAGCAGGAGGGGGTGGAGGCTGAGTCTGTCCGGCAGGGCGTAGCTGGAGGAACAATCGTGATTCCGGCTAATACCAAGCATGTAAATCTTGTTCCCTGTGGTATTGGCCAGGGGCTTAGGACTAAGGTTAATGCCAATATTGGGGCATCATCTGACTTCGGTAGTATTGATACTGAGCTGGAAAAGCTGCGGGTGGCTGTTGATTATGGGGCCGATGCCGTTATGGATTTAAGTACCGGTGGTGATATATCGGCTATTCGGCAGGCTGTTGTTACCGCTAGTACGGTGCCTATAGGCACCGTACCGATTTATCAAGCTGGGATTAAGGCAATAGCCAGCTATGGGGCTATAGTCAAGATGACGGCTGATGACTTCTTTGCCGGGATTGAAGAGCATATTTACGACGGGGTTGATTTTATAACTGTGCATTGCGGTGTTACCCAGGCGGCTGTTGCCCGGCTAAAGCAGCAGGGGAGGGTAGTTGATGTGGTGTCGCGGGGTGGTGCTTTTTTGATTGGCTGGATGCTATACAACGAGCAGGAGAATCCACTCTATGAGTACTATGACCGCTTGCTGGGGCTGGCCAGGGAGTTTGACGTGACACTGAGCTTGGGTGATGGTATGCGTCCTGGTTCCCTAGCTGATGCTACCGACCGGGCTCAGGTTGAGGAGTTGCTCACCTTGGGTGAGCTGGTAGAGCGGGCTCAGCAGGCTGGGGTTCAGGTAATGGTTGAGGGACCGGGACATCTGCCCTTAAATCAGGTTGAGACCAACGTTCGGCTACAGAAATCCACCTGTAAAGGGGCTCCCTTCTATGTTCTCGGCCCGCTGGTAACCGATGTTGGTGCCGGTTACGACCATATTACCGGAGCTATAGGTGGGGCTATTGCTGCTGCCGCCGGTACCGATTTTCTCTGCTACGTAACGCCTTCTGAGCACCTTGGCCTGCCTGAGCCTGAGGATGTAAGGCAGGGAGTAATTGCCTCGCGTATTGCCGCTCATGCTGGCGATATAGTTAAAGGAGTGAAGGGTGCTCAAGAATGGGATAGACAGATGTCCGTGGCTAGAAAAAATCTTGACTGGGAAGAGCAGGCTAGGCTCTCGCTGGATCCGGGATTATCTCGTCAGGTTCATGGTAAGCACTCTTCGGCAGGGAAGGCTTGCAGTATGTGCGGGGATTATTGTGCTATGGAGCTAATGGAAAAGTATTTAGGTATCTCAGCGCCCAAATCTGGTTTTTAGGTGCCTCATCGCCAAAGTGTTAGCTGGTATACAATAAAGGATAAAAAATGGAGGGAACATGCTTGACGAATTAACGATATCTAAGGCAATAACCGAGAGTTTTACGAAGGACTTCCTGTCAGCAATGGAGGTTGATGTGGCTATAGTTGGCGCCGGGCCAGCCGGCATGACAGCGGCTTATTACCTAGCCAAAAAGGGAGTAAAAACGGTTATTTTTGAACGAAGTCTTCGCCCTGGTGGCGGTATGCCTGGTGGTGGCATGATGTTCAATACTATTGTCGTGCAGGCAGAGGCAAAAGAAATACTGGACGAGTTTGATATCAGGACCAGGGAGTACGAAAAGGGCTACTATATTGCTGATGCTGTAGAAGCATCTTCGGGGCTTTGCTTTAAGGCGGTTCAGGCGGGAACCAAGATATTTAACCTGATGACCGTCGAGGATGTGATGATTCGTGAAAATGACAGGATAACCGGCCTGGTGTTGAATTGGAGTTCCGTTGATTTAGCCGGGTTACATGTGGACCCCCTGACCATGCGGTCAAAGGTGGTGATAGATGCTACCGGACACGCCACTGAAATCTGCCATATAGTAGTTAATAAACTTGGTGCTAAGCTGAGGACGAAGGGTGGTGGAGTACTGGGCGAGAAGTCAATGTGGGCTGAAGTGGCCGAAAAAAAGGTAATGGAAAATACTAAAGAGGTCTATCCTGGCTTAATCGTGGCTGGTATGGCGGCTAACGCTGTTTTTGGTACACCTAGGATGGGGCCTGTCTTCGGTGGCATGCTTCTCTCTGGTAAGCGGGCGGCTGAGGTCTCTCTGGAGATTCTACAACAGTTGAAGGTATCTTAGTGAAAGCGGAAATCATTTCTATCGGCACTGAGATTCTTTTAGGGGAAATAACTGATACCAATGCCTCTTATCTGGCTGGCCAGTTGCCTCTCCTGGGAATAGACCTGCACTGGATTTCACAGGTGGGAGATAATCAGGCAAGATTGGTGGAGGTCTTGGAGCGTGCCTGGCAGCGTTCAGACCTTGTCTTGACTACCGGTGGTTTGGGGCCAACCGAGGATGACTTAACACGTGAAACAATAGCTGGGATGCTGCGAGAGGAGTCACGAATTGATCCTGCCTTAGAGCAGATAATTCGGGAGCGATTTGCTCAGCGTGGCATAGAAATGGCCATTAGCAATATAAAGCAAGCGGCGGTTATTCCCTCAGCTGAGGCTATCTATAATGACCGGGGCACTGCTCCCGGATGGTGGATAGAAAAGGATGGGCATATATTAGTGGCTATGCCCGGCCCGCCCGGGGAGATGCACCACATGTGGCAGACGCAGATCTTACCACGATTGCATCAGAAATCGGGCGGTAGCGTCATTTTTTCTAAGACCCTTAAGACTTTTGGCATACCTGAGGGAACAGTCGGGGAGATGGTTGCACCCTTACTCTCTTTGGTTAATCCCACGCTTGGTGTTTACGCCAAGTCTGATGGTATTCATTTGCGCTTAGCGGCTAAGGCTCATAGTCAGAGGGAGGCCGAGGAAATGGTTGCCCAGGGAGAAGCCAGGCTTAGGTCAATCCTGGGTGAAGCTATCTGGGGAACCGATGATGATACCCTGACATCTGTAGTCGGGCATTTGCTGAAGGAAAAGGGATTGAGCCTGGCAGTTATGGAGAACTGTACCGGAGGTTTGGTGGCATCTGCCATTACTGATGCTCTTGACGCCTCAGCATTTTTCAAGGGGGGACTTATTACTTATTCAAACGAAGCGCTGGTAGCTTGCGGAGTTGGTGCCGGGCTTATCAGTGACTATGGTGCTGTCAGTCCTGAGGTAGCCCAGGCAATGGCTGAGGCAGGCAGGTTACATCTGAAGGCTGATGTGGGCATCGGCATAACCGGAATAATCGACTCGGGTGAACTGGAAGGTAAACCAGCCGGCACTATGTATATCGGGATGGAGGGTAATCGGAGTAAGCAGACGATTAAACACAATTACCCGGGGGATAGGTTTCAGCTAAAACGCCGGGCTGCGTTTGCCGCCCTGTTTGAGTTAATAAAAATGCTGATTGCTCAGGACTAGTCCAGAGATTAGAATTTGGTCTGGCAACTGCGCAACCGCAATATTTTTGCTAGGTCACGCCACCCAAAATTCCTAATCTTTTAA
>Ga0265594_1003110_pt1 | contig 11241 bp, 9 predicted proteins | sample saktaG_11_FD_190147 | JGI IMG/M metagenome (GOLD analysis project Ga0265594, IMG submission 190147) | Saline water microbial communities from Sakinaw Lake, British Columbia, Canada - sak_2011_5_24_80m | ecosystem: Environmental > Aquatic > Non-marine Saline and Alkaline > Saline ... | reverse complement strand
CCATTTGATTTCCGAAAAATCTAAAATGATATCTACTTTATTTTTCAAAGCAAGTTCCTTAACCGAAGGATATAAACCATCGGAATTATCGAGGCCGCTAGATAATAACTTATTTCCTGAAATAATCTGCCCCTCTCGGATCTTCGCACGAGGTGTGAGTATATTTTTCATCAATTTTTCCTCATCAACACCACTGACATTTATTTTATTCTTAGCTTTGAGTACTCCTGCCCAAAATAGACCTATATCTCCTATAACCACAATGAAATCTCCGTCCCTAGCCCCTCTCCTTCTAATTAAATTACTGTATTCTCCATATCCAGCAGCGACTGCCTCACAGGAAATAAATCCAGCTTCTTTAATATTACCACCAAACACTTGCGTGTTAGCCTGACGGCAAGCATCATCTACACCATCAAGCATACGGCTGAAACTTTGTATACTTGTATCATCCGGTAGGATATACGACGTAAGTAAACCTAGTGGTTTCATGCCCATGGACGCAATATCACTTAGGTTAATAGTGGCTAATAACCATCCCAAATAATAGTAATCATCGTATCCTAGTATCCAACTCATTGGTTGGGGGCAAGGGTCTATAGTTAATACGATACAATTTGTCTCATTAAGACGGAAAATGCAACAATCATCACCGAAACCATCTTGTTCGCTATACCTAGGAGATAACAATTTGTCAATGATAAGTCGCTCACCAAGAGATGATAGTTCGTCCATAATCACCTGCCCTTAACAAGAATGATTACCTCTTCTGTTGCTAATCGTGGGAACAATCTTCTTTGTATTGATATTCTCCTCTCAATACTATGAATTTTGCCAAATCCCAAACCTTGACTAAGATTTAATAATTTTTCAATATAAGCAGGATGGCTAGAAGATTCTCCTAATACTAGGCATAAGTACTTACCAGCCCGAAGTACTCTGTAAAGCTCAGTCATATATTTACTAGTATCGTTTATGTAATCGTCAAAACTACTCTTACGAGATCTCTTGAAACGAGCCCCAATTTCAGACTGAGCGATTTCTTGCCAGTTATCAGGACCAAACCAAAGCGAAGTTAGTCTAAATGATTTATTATAGTCAGTCACGTTAAGATATGGCGGGGAAGTAATTACTAGATCAACACTATGATCATCGATAATACCAGATAGATCACGAGCATCTGATTGATAGATTTTAATATCGTCATATGAAACAGTTCGAGGTTCCGTATCCTTAAGACTCTCCTTAAAATCTATCAAATACGATTTAAACTGCGATAGTTTTGTATTAAATAATTCGGCAGCATTGATATATTTATACGTTTTTGGATAAACTCGATCGCAGATCCACCCAAAATGACGGTCTTGACTACAGACTTTGTTTAATATTGCCGAAAAACAACATTTTAATATCGTGCTTTCTTGTGAATTATTGTCTAGCTCAAGAATTATACTATAAATGCAAGCGAGTTCCGCTAATGTACTTGCATGATACCATTTCTTGTTTTCATCAATATTAGGAACTAAGCTCAATATATCATCAGTTTTTGATAGAAGTCTGTGAGTAATTTCAGAGCTAATTTTTGCGTTGAAAGAATCAAATCTGTCCGAATTAATCTTTGCAAGTCTGGCTTTCGTAATTATTATTGCAGTAGGGCTAAGATCAATTCCGATAGGTTTTCTGTCTAGACGAAACGCTTCTACAAGCGAAGTGCCACTCCCACAAAAAGGATCAAGTACAGTATCACCCTTTTCTGTAAAATAACCTATCAAGTTTGATGGTATTTGAGGAACAAAGCGAGCTGGATGCCAGTGGAACGCAAGACCATCATCAGAAGTCCGCTCACCTGCAAAATCCCAATCTATATTTTCTAATTCAGATAGAAAGCTCTTTTTGGTATTCGGTTCCATTATAGTAAGACTTTATTAGTGGTAGATTTCTCCTAATTGGCTTTTTGGGCAGCATGGATTCAAATATCTGAGTTATTCTTTTTCTTGCATTTGCTATTGCCTTATCGTTTTGACTGGGAGTCAAAATACCAATCACCATGCTGTGAGACTGTTTTCCTAGACTTACATTTTCGCTATTCTCAAGAGAATCTCCAAACATAAGATCAATTCTCTTTTCAAATGTACCCTTGTCAACAAAATAGTATAAGTAGCATGGTAGTTTTAGGTCGTTTTTTATTTGATTACTGATTTGTTCCCGTAATTTTTCAGAGCCTAATTCGTCTGCTATTTCTTGATCAAAATCATACCAATATATCCCAAGCACTGCGTATGTATTGCCTACAGCTAACCGTTTAATAATCCCTTTCCCTGATTTGAATTGAAGTAGTTTGTAGAGCAGTTGATCATCAGTGAGATACCAATGTCCTTCATCTAAGTAGCCAGCATCAATTGCTTGGGCAATTATTTGACCAAGCATAGCCTGCGCGCTAAGAGTCTGCTCATCAAATACAATCAAGTCGTAGCATTTCTTCCTAGCCTGTATCCACCATAGTATTGCCGGATAAGCTTCGCGTTTAAAACCAATAGATTCTGGATAAGGTATCAGTGAATCTACAATTGAGAATATCTCTGGGACATTATTGCCTAGCCCGAGAGCATTGTACATCCGGATAACATTATCAATATTATCTAAATCAATAGTGCCACATAGTAATCGTCCGAATTGCCCGTCTCCTCTGATTATCTGCCAAACTTTGTCAGGATCAACATCTAAATTGCGGATCCTCTGGTTTAAGCTCAATTGATTTTTAAAATATATCTGGTGGAATTTATTCTGACGGCTGTAATGTCCCTTTACGATTGATTCGCATTGAGTTTCATGATTCCAACCTGTTTTCCCCCTTAATTCCCACTCAAAAAGGTGAGCAAAAGCTGGAGTGGCAATATCATGTACTAAACAGGCCACTTCCATAGTTCTGCAAAGATTTTTATCAAAACTGGCCATTTTAAGAAATCTAGGCTTTAACCTAAGAAATAGGCCCATTACGCCTAAAGTGTGTGTGAGCCTTCTTATGTCGCTGAGGCTAGCAAGAGAGGTTGAAAACATGTTAATTAATCTTACGTCGCGTAGCCGTTGGAATTCGGGGGAATTTATAATAGGAGCCAGGTATTCAGGAATGTCAATCGCTCCGTAAAGCTCATCAATCACTATCATACTCTTTAATTACCTTTATACCAAATACGATGGATAATCAAATCAGCTATCAATACGAGGATGAAAGGTACTGCATTGAGTTCAGGGTCATTTTGTAGTTTTGGAATGGTGAAAAATAGTACAGCTAATATTCCTAACGAAATAGCTATTAATAATGGATAATATATCAGCCTGTTGCGCCTTATTGAGTATAGAATAGATTTCAACATACCGATAGGTTGTGTATCTTTAAAAGTACTCAGCAACAAAGCAACCCAATACTGATTTACTGTAGATTTCAGAGGAGCTTCTTCGGGTTCACAATATGCTTTATTACATAAGATGCTCTCTATGTAAAGTGAGCTTGCTCTGTTAACATACTTTCTATTGCTCTTATAATTATTTGAAAGTATTAAGGCGTACGAAACGATAGCATTTATTGGAAGAAATATATATCTATTTTCCCATTTCCCCGTTTCTATACCTCCAACAGTAAAGTGATGATGATATTCTGACAAACCAGGATTTTTACCAAGCTCATGTATCTTCCTTTCGAGTTTTCTGGTCAAATGGGTTAAATCGTCTTTCAATGATTGATGCCTTTCTGTATAAGTAGCAGCAACTATTGTTGACAGAGCAATAGTTATAGAATTCGGATTGGATAGTCCTAGTACTCTTTGGCAGAATCTTGAAACGATATCCCGACCTTCTTGAGATCCTGAGAATGGCACAAATCTTCGCAGAGCGTATAACGCCATTGCGGTAGCAATATCACTGGTATTTGAATCCTTATCTGTATTTGAGTAATAATATTCACCCCAACCCTCGCCGTGGAGGATTCTTTCTTTTAGCGCATGGAAATAACTAGCAAAGGAGGAGCCTTCGTTTATCTCAGGACTATCCGGCTCCAAGGCTTCTAAGAAGTAACAGAGTTTATATATCACACCCCAGTCCTTCTTCGAACTAGCTCTGGAGTTCGCATCATTATAACTTTGAAGAAGCCAGCTTATACCACCTTCTATGTAATCTGAATCGCTTGTCTTGCCAAGAATAGACAGTGTTTTTACAGCAGTTGCAGTGCCATACACACCGATCTGCTCAATCGAATGAGGATAACCCAAAAATTGCCCCCAAGCCTTTTTATTATCAAGGGAGTGGTACGAGGACCTAACTATTTCTTCCTCGATTATCGCCAAGCTCTCATTACACCGTCGGAATAACTTTTTATTACGACCTATATTTCTACACATTTTTAGATTGAAAGCCCCTTATTCTTTCTTTAGCACTATTAATTAAATCCCAACCCTGCCATTTGCGCCAGTCAGCTCTATCAGGAAACCCCATCTTTTCGGCAACTAGAAACCTAAAATATTGTCGTTTATATTTAACATCATATGCTACATGGCAGATACCATCAATGTCCTCATAGTATAAATATTCACCGATCGAGCTACAAGATTTGTGCGCTTCAATGAAATTGCCATAGGATACCACTTTATCCCCAAAAGACATTTTTAAATGTGGAGCGAGGTCAATATCTATAGGAAATACAAGCTGATGAGCATGATAGCAATGAAGACTATGATTAGATTGGTAGAAATCACTAGCAGGAACGCGTCCATGCTCAGTAATAATTACAGGGCCATAAATCTGGCTCAATAATTCACGGACTTGATAGCGAAAGGCTTGAAACTGTTCGGCCTGATCTAAAGATAAATCAAACATGCTTCTTATATGATTGCTGGTAGATAATACTGAGTAGCCTTCTAGGACAGCTCCAATCCCAAGTATTGCATAGAATTCTCTATCTTGTAGATATAGCAAGTCGCTATCCGGATTACAGAGGAAACATTCAGTTTTACTTCTTCGCATAATAGCTACTAATTACCCTTAATCCGAATCTAAAAAGAAGTCCTTTGAATTAGGTAAATTATACACCCATTCCAGCTTATCAACAATACATAACAATTTTGGATGGTGTGTCAGGGGACAACATGTAGCGGTTTATATAAAGGGGGATATATGAGTATGGACAAGCCAAAAGGGGTCCCCCTACTGACTGAACCGACTCCTGGGGGGGCGTTAGGCTGCCTTATCAGCCTAACTGCGCGTTCCCGTCTTTAGATTAGAGCTTCATCGCTGTCTATTTCCACTAAATCAGCATCTATGTCCATATTCCTTGACTTTGCTTCGCTCACTGGTAAATAATCATCTGGGCATGAAAGGCACTGATGGCAATCTTGAACGACAACCGGGTGATGAGCCACAGAAATCGTCGCCCCACTATCTAATTCTTGAATACTACCAACGTCCTTTTGCGCTCCTTCACGCTGATCCTGCTCGCCCCAAATTCGACGGCTTTCTACCCCCTCCTATTCGTCAGAGCTTCTGGCAATTTGTTCAACCAGGTGAATACACCGGCCAACTGGCTAGAGAATATCTCCAGAGCTATCTATCCGCAGTAGAATCTCACCTACGTCAACTTATCGAAAGCCTGTCACTTGCATATTGTGTACATCTCTACCGACGTTTGTTTCCAGGACGTGCTGGCAGAGATTCCCAACTTACTACCGTAGGTATTACTAGAGCAATCCTTGAAGCAGCAATCCAAAAATACGCAGCTTTTCAATTCTGCAATAAGATCGCACAGAGTGCTGAGGTATCCATTGATAAGGTTCTCGGTGGCTTGCTCATGTCCCCAGAATATGAAGATGAGAGGCAACTCCTTGAAGCGACAGATCAGCTTGTCCTTACAAACTTCAATTCATCGGACCTAACAGATTTTTACAATCTCGAGAAGCTGGCATACGAAATCTGGAAGACTTCCGCTGTACTGAGAGCAGTTGGAAAGGGTGCGCCCCTATTTGTAGATGATCGCCATAGTGAATATTTCGGGGATGCTCGCTCAGATGAATTAGATGATCTTCTCACAAGCTATGATTCCCGGATCGGCGGATCCGGGCTAACCGAAACTTCTTCGGGTGTAGTCTACACTGACTGGACGGAAGACAGCATTGGCTGTGTGTTCTTGCCAGTATATAATGTGCACGGAGTATCATCTCATGACTTAAAGGACTTCTTCACCGCATATGGTGTCAACTTCATACAAGACTTCACTCCCAACTTCCTCTGGACTCCTTTAAATCTCAGACAGTACCGAATCGCCCACGCACCGTTTGCAGAGGCATTCTATGAAAAGCATAACGTCACGCTGGATTCAGCACTTGCCGTCATTGCGGCGCTCTCACTTAGAGCTCTCTATAAGTGGCACCATAATCCGGAGTCGCTTCTCCGGTATTTCCAGAGGGCCTATATAGTAGGAGATACGGAACTTGTAAAGGAAGATCTCCTTGCATTTCTCCCACAGGCTTGCAAAACGCTGGGTCTTAACAAATCAGATATCTCAGATTCCGATTTCCTAGATGCGCTCAGTTTCTGGGCATTAAATGACTCTAATCGAGATGACCTAGATTTGGCATATTCTGGGCCACACTATCCCATATTGCCAGTAAGGACAGGGAAGGTCTTCATAGATTATGCTTGGATGATCCGACGTCTCTTTGACCTCTTCCGCTACGTATCTCTTCCGGATCAGAATTTCAAAGGTGAAGCCCTGGAGAATACAGTAAGTCGAGGACCTTCAGCACTACCCACCAAACCTTGCAAATCAGTCGAAGGCGAACAGAAACAGATTGATTATGCTTATGCGGGTTTCACATACCTTATCATTGTCGAGTGCAAGGCAGTGGGGATGTCAATCGGTTTTGACAGAGGTGATCCCATTGCAATTAAGTTTCGCACCGAGAATGTTGTTGAACGTGCACTGACTGAAGTTGACGACAAGGCCAATTGGCTAGCTCAACATCCTAAAGGGTCGAACTACGATATAACCAGCTACAGCCATATATTGCCCTTGGCTATTAGTCCCTTTGTTGAATTCATACCCAGCAAAAATCCCCGCTATTGGCTAACAGATATTATCCCTCGTGTTCTTACGCCTAGAGAATTCAAGCACTTCCTTAAGAAAACACCTACCATTGACAGCGTGTCCAATAGTATTGCTCTCCCATAACCATCCGATCCGCTCTCTTAGAATGCTTTCCATGAACCTTGATTAGCAGCATCCAACTTGGATCCTGATGGTTTTCCTGGTGTCATGTCAGAGGTGTAGCTCAGGTCTCCCAGACCGCTGCCACGCTCACGGCTGCATCCTGTGACGCTCAGATGCCGCTCTAGCTGAAGACAACTACCCACCGACAAAACGAACTTGCTTACCCGTAACTGCTGCCTTTGTCTTGCTGGAATTGTCTTGATGGAATTATTACTTGCTTTTGACAGTGTAACGATTATATGGTTTTATATCGGGGCAGAGGGGACAATCTTGTGGGAATAAGAAAATTAAGACCTGGAAAATTAAAGAGGTACGTCAAATTAGCTTATCCAATATTAGAACGTGTAGCTCAAAAAGGAGGCACTATCAACGGTGCTGAAATTCAGACAGACGGTGGTCTTATAACTTATAAGGACCTCTTGGACGAAATGGGAGGGGCACCTGGTAGAGGCTTTATTGGTGATGTGTTAGATCGTATTAATGAAGTAGAAAATGATAAAAATTGCCCTAAATTATCGGCCGTAGTAGTTACAGCTAAGAGATTCACAGTCAGTGGCGGCTTCTTCAGATCACCCAATACTCCAGCAAGAGTCAAAAGAAGCCGCAAACAGGGACGGGATCCATATCTTAATGATGCTGAGGAAAAACAGTGGTTGAAAGACTTGAAAGAAGTCTGGGATCGTTGGGCAGGGACCAAATCTTAATTCGGCTTATACTCCTCACTCTTTCCATTCTCTTAATGGGCAAGGAATTGCCCTGCCATTAACTTGCTATGTTTAATTCTACCCTTTCGTCCAGAGGCACCCCCTATTAACTTGGCGGTACCTCTTGGTCGAAAGGGTAAAAACGTTGTATTTTGCGGTGGCTAGTTATATTGCTTTCGATAGTATTAATTCCATCTGCTTCCAAAATATTGACGAGGATTTACTATCTACCGCACAAGCCATACTAGCCATGTCGTTTAATAGAAGTGACAGGCGATCGGCAATAAATTCAGTATGATTCCAAGGGTCATCGGGCTCATAATACTGACTTGCCCATAGCATCATACATTTGCCAAGACCATTAATCCGCTGGAAATAAAGCGCACGCGTCGCAGCCTCACTCGTTCTATGAAAATATGTCATATTTAACCTCCTTAAAGTGATGCATCCTTGCATTTTAGTAATAACTTTGTATGTGTGTATCTTTGGCGAGCCCCTAGTGGACAGTTCATAGTGGATAGGTTGTGACTTTACAAAAGTTCCCACGCGAAGTAGGACAAGGAGGACTTTTTGTAAACTGCTAGGTCCCACGTATGAACTGTCCACACTGTCCACTATTAGCTATCCCTCCTCAATATCATCCAGATTAACCTTGATTCTGGTACCTTTTACAGCGACAAGACTCCGTAGCCCCACACCCTCATAGTGGTAGCCTCGTGCCGTCTCCTTCTTATTGAACTTAGCGCTCATCTTTTGGCCAAACACGACTTGGGATGGGATCCGGCGTTCACCCTTCATCCACTCTCTGAAGGCATTGTATAGCTGGCCTGCCCGTACCTGCTGGTCTTCTCCCTGTACGCAGCGCTCATCAAGGAAGCTCGTGATAGGGTCACTCTCTCTCATGTATCCGCCTGTAGCTTGCCTAATGCACTCGGGTACAGGCGTCAGGCCCCTTTTCTGCCACTCCAGGTACCCCCGGACCAACCAGGCCAGGATACCCGGAGCCTCTGCTCGTAGTTTTTCACCCAGCTTATTGTCGGCATTCTCTTTGATAAAGGTCTTAGTAAAAGGGATTAGCCGCACTCTACGCCAGGTGGCTATGGTATCATCGTTTATCTCAGGCTTGTGGTTCACGAACAGCCACATCTTCAGCTGCGGGATAAAAGTCTCGTACTCCTTGTAGAGGTACCGGGCAGTCATGGGGTCCTCGCCGCTGATCGCCTTGATACGCTGGATATTCAACCTCGTTCCCGCGTTTGTTTCTGATGAGGTTACGAACCGCCTTGTTTCCAAGGCTGCCAGATCATTGGTTGATGATGGTTCGGGCAGACTGAAGGTGGAAAACGGCGCACTATAGGCGTAATCACCCAGCGCGTTGAGGACGGCGTTGCAGAAGCGGCTCTTACCGTTCGCCCCCTCACCGTAGCCCATCATGAATATGTGTTCGGTAGTATCCCCGCTGATGGTGTAGCCAAGCACACGCCAGATCCAGTCTATTAGTTCGAGGTCATCGAAGACCTCTGTTAAGAACTGCTCCCATCTGGGGCACTTAGCGTCCGGGTCAAAAACAAAGCCAACACTCATGGTAATCCTGTCTTCGGGTTTCCCCGGTTGCAGTTTTCCGGTCCGCAGGTCGATTACCCCGTTCTCCGCCCCAAGAAGCATAGTCTGCCTGTCCCAACTAATCCCTTCATCGGCAAATGGTAATATCCTTTTGGCCAGAGATAGGCAGGCATCCACTTTAGACCTGTTCTCTGAGTTTATCGCCCAGCCCGTAACCTTCTTTTTCCATTCTACGTCTTCTATGGTTGCCGCCCTTACCAGCCTGGTGCGAGCAGCTTCTATGGCTAACCGTGAGACCCCATCATCCTTATCAGGCCGCCAATAGTGCCCGGACCACCTGATCCAGCGCCCCCTTTTGTGGTCGTATCTAAGCTCATCGCCGTACAGCTCGGCCAGCAGCTCAGCGTTAGTGGCGTCGGTAAGGTAGCTTTCCTCGGTGGGCTTGTAATTGCACACACTCTTGACTATCTCCCGGACTTCCTCTTCGTCTAGCGGTGGCTGGCACCGCTCTTTATTCTCCACCATTAGGGCACTTTCTATGGCCTCCGTAGTCATATCTCTTCGCTGCATAGAACCCGCATCACTGAACAAAGTGCTATTCCTTTTCCCTTCAGGTATAGGTGTTTTCTGTTTTTCGGGAGTCGGTTTAATGCTCGGAGACTCTACCCCATTCATGGCATCCAGTATGGCTTTGGGCATCTGTTCCCACTTGTAGAGCTTATCCCGTGTGGGTAGGATCTTGACGGTGTATTCACCTCCGTTCTTGGGGTTAACACCAACGAAGTTGGCAAAGCCACCGTCTCCCCTGATATCTATCTTTGGCAGGATACCTGCGCATGTCTTGACGTGATAGCCGGGGTATTCAAACCAGAAGTGACGTCCGTGAGGTGTCTCGATATGAGGCTCCAAGTCACCCATTATAGATAGGTCTGCCCCAGCATCTAAGTCCACCACGACGACCCCGGACACCTTACCCGTGACTATGCCCCACAAAGGAGCTTTCTTTATCAGCAGCCAGCTTTTTAGTTGTTCCTCGGTTGGCTGCCTCTCTTGGTATTCTGTCCAGCGCACTGCCGGTGCCTTGCCCTCAGCCCCTCTACCACTGGGGATATCGACATAGCCCTCTTGGTGCAGCGTAAGTACAATGTCTCTGATATTATCTGCCATGCTGCACCGCCTTCACCTGCTGCTCCTCCTGTTGCCGGTGCAGTTTACGCCGGAAGTCAGCCCGGCATGCCTGGCATTTCTTCGGTCGGGAAAGGCCCTTATCGTGGTAAAACTGCTGCTCACCTGCGGTCCAGGTGAAGGCCTTACCACAGAGCTTGCATATAAGCTCGATGTCTGAGAACTCCATTTTATTTCCTCCTATTGTTCCAGTGTTTTATCCGTTTTATGCTTCGCCGTTGACCATAGCCATGAGACGTGCTCTTGGTACGCGGACTAACCGGCCAAACCGCATAGCGGGTAGCTTGCCGTGCTTGACCATCTGCCTAGCCAGATATTCGCTGATACCCAGCATCTCAGCCGCTTGACCAACGGTTAGGGTCAGGGCTTGATCCCTGTCGCGGTCTTTCGTCATGTCCATCACCTCCTCTATTTTCAGTATTGCACAGGATTTTGAAGTCATATAATAGGGGTGACCAGGCCTATTTTTGAGGCTAATTTTGACCCCTGTTGTTGCGATACCCTTAAAAACCGTCTTTTTGGTTACCGCCGGGG
>Ga0265594_1003108_pt1 | contig 11249 bp, 9 predicted proteins | sample saktaG_11_FD_190147 | JGI IMG/M metagenome (GOLD analysis project Ga0265594, IMG submission 190147) | Saline water microbial communities from Sakinaw Lake, British Columbia, Canada - sak_2011_5_24_80m | ecosystem: Environmental > Aquatic > Non-marine Saline and Alkaline > Saline ... | reverse complement strand
AACTGATATTACTGCCAAAATTAGAGACAGCAATGGTAAAATCAATTTAGAATTTAAGGGCAAAATTAACATTACTAATCCCGAGCAAGAAACTCTTATTTCAGAAGAAGATGAAGAAGAAGGCGAAACCACAGATGTTGAAGAAGCCACAATTACACCGCCCTCCTATCCCAAAATTCTAATTTCAGAGATTCAAATTTTACCGGCTGGGGAAAGGTTTATTGAACTTTACAATCTTAATAATGAGGAAATTAATCTAACTGGCTGGTATATTCAAAGGAAAACTGAAACCGGAACCTCTTGGACTTCTCTTATTTCATCAACTGAATTTGAAGGGAAGAATATTCAACCCAAAAGTCATTTTCTGATTGCCAAATCATCAACCCTCAATCTTGATATTCTTTTGGAAAATTTGACTCTAACTGAAGACAATGTGATTATACTGAAAAATCCAAATCGAGAAATTGTTGATAAGGTTGGTTGGGGCGAGGCGCAAGATTTTGAAAATGCTCCGGCTGAAAACCCTTCTTCTGGAAAAAGTATCGGAAGAAAATGGGACGAAAACAATCAAACCTACCAAGACACAGATAATAATGCAAATGATTTTGCACTTCAACCCTCAACCCCAGAGAATCAAAACCGTTCTTTTTCTCCTGCCAAATTGGAAGTTTCTCCCGAAGTTTTGGAATTCTCAATCGACTCTCCTCCTAAATATTTGTCAATTAGCAATTCGGGTGAGCAAACCTTAAATTGGCAAGCCGTAATTCAATATGTAACTCCGCCAGTTGATGGCTGGTTGAGCATTTTCCCTGATTCCGGGCAGCTTTCAGCCAGTGAAACCAAAAGGGTAGAGGTTTCTCAATATCTTGCCAGTTTTCCGGAAGGAGAATACCAAGCCAAAATTATTGTTGATGCCGGTCAAATTAAAGGAAGCCCAAAAGAAATTGAAGTTTTATTAAAGGCAGCCGACGACACCTCTCCCAGGGTTTCTTTTAATCCACTTTCTTCAATCCAAAGACAACCGATTTTTACTCTCTCCTGGCAAGGGGAAGACGTGATCCCGGTTACTCCGATTCAGGATGGAGTTTCTTTCGTTTCACCCAGCGGGATAAACGGATTTTTACTTGTTCACACATCTACTCCGATTCTGGACGGAGTTACCGCCGGACTAAATGGCTTGCAGTATTTCGATTTTAATTTAAATCAGTGGAAAGCCTGGTTGGAAGATAAAATTTTGTTTGTCAGGGATACTTTTCTAAAATTATTAGGCAAAGACAGGTGGACCTATTTTTTCCGGATTAAAGCCGAAGACAAGGCCGGCAACCAGAGCGAGGAGTGGGTAGAGAGTGATGCAGTTGAAGTTAATCTTCCCAAGCCCATTTTAAAAGTGGAACCTCAGAGCTTGGAATTTGAGGGAATAGAATTCGGGAGCAATCCAGAGTTGGAAATATTTATAATTTCCAATATCGGAGATGCCCCGTTAGAATGGGAAATTGAGATTTATCCAGAAGTTAACTGGTTGAGTTTGAATCCGGTTTTTGGTCAGCTTCTTTGTAAGAACGATGAGGATATTCCAGTTTCAGTTGATATTTCAAACCTTAGCTTTGGTCAATACGTAATTGACCTTCTCGTCACTTCAAATGGCGGTTCAAAACAAATTGAAGTTGTTTTAAAATTAGAAAAAGATAATGTTCCTCCAGCCAATGCTGATTTAGCTTTAGCTGACTCGGCTAACGAGTCTAATTTTTACACTAACAACAGAATAGTTAAAGCCGTCATCGCCAACGACCAAGATGCTTCATTTTGGCTTTTATCAGAGAATCAAGTAAAACCAGAAGCCGATGATTTAAATTGGCAAAATGGGAAACCTTCGGAATTCACTTTACCTGAAGGAGATGGCTCCAAAAGAGTTTATATCTGGACAAAAGATAAAGCAGGAAACATTAGCGAGTTGGGAAATTCCGCTTCCATTATTTTAGATACCACTCCACCGATTGCCAGAGCCGAAGAAGATAAAATTGTAGGAATTAATCAACCCATTACTTTTGACGCATCGGGCTCCAGTGATAATACAGAAATCGCTTCTTTTAAATGGGATATTGATGATAGTGATGGCTTAAATTGGGAAAATCCTGATTTAGCTGGAGAAACCCCTGTTTTTACTGGTTATTCTGAAATTGGGAATTACAGAGTAACTCTTCAGGTTTCTGATGTCGTCGGTCACATCTCTGCGGACGCTTTTTCGGTTAGCGTAATTTTACCTCAACCGACTTTGGAAGTGGTTATCAATGAAATCGCCTGGATGGGAACGGCAGTAAATTCGGCCGATGAATGGATTGAATTATACAATAATACCGAAGAAAGTATTGATCTCTTGGGTTGGCGATTAGTATCTTCGGATGGAAAACCAGATATCTTCTTTCTCGAAAACTCAATTATATCTGAATTTTATCTTATTGAAAGAAGCGATGATCAGACTACTTCCGAACCAGCCGATTGGATAGGGAGTTTTGGAAGCGGAGAAGGGATGGGATTGGGCAATAATCCAGATTGCGAAGTTTTATTTCTTTACAACCCAAACGGGAATTTAGTAGATCGGACTGTTTGTCTTAGCGATGGTAATTGGCCGGCTGGCGACAATACTACCAAACAAAGCATGGAGAGAATTAAATCCGATCAGTTGGGCACGAATTTCAGTAACTGGGCGAATAACAATTTAATCACCAGAAACGGAAAAGATATTAATGGAAATAAAATCAATGGCACTCCAAGAGCTGAAAATTCAGTCTCAAAAGCGGAAACGCAGCTTTCCTCTCTTCCTTTTGACGAAGGGTTTGATGAAGTCGCCCTTACTTTTTACGGTAATCCTTATATTGTCCAATGGGCGCCTTTTGTTCCTTCGGGTAAGAAATTGATTATTGAGCCGGGGGTGGTTGTAAAATTTAAGGATACTTATAGCGGGTTAATGGTTGATGGAACGTTGGAGGCAATTGGCACCGAAGACAAGAAAATCGTTTTTACTTCTTATCAAGATGAGGAATATGGCGGCGGCGGAGCAGAGGCTGGTGATTGGCGACAGCTTTATTTTAGCCCAGAAAGCGCTAATTCCGAACTGGATAACGTAATCGTCAGATACGGCGGAGCATATCCCGACGCCATGTTTCCTTGTAACTATAGGGCAGCGGCAATTTTTGTTGAAGAATCTTCGATCGTTATTAAAAATTCAGTAATTGAGAAAAACAGAAGAAAGGGAATTTATCTGGTTAATTCTCCTTCAACCATTGACAGTGTTAATTTTCGCGATCATGTCGTCGGTTGCCAGGGTTATGCCGATTCGTATGAAAAAGTCGGTCTTAATATTGAAGGAGGGAGACCGACAGTGAAGAACTCTTTTTTCCGGAATAATACTATTGGCGTTAAGGTCCAACTCAGAGCTGCGCCAGAAATAAGGGATAATATCTTTGAAGAAAACGAGAAGCCGATTTATAGTCATGATTCTTCGCCAATTTTTGGCAGTAATCAAGCTGCGAACAATAACCTGAACGAAATTTTAATTGGCGGTAGCCTGACTGAAACTGCCACCTGGCCATCCTTCCTGCCTTATGCCATTAACGGAACGTTGGACATTCCTCAGAACGTTACTCTCACTCTGGAGCCTGGAGTGATTGTGAAATCTCAGAACGCCGATAGTTCAATAACGATTAGAGGCTCTATGAGGGCAATCGGGACCGAAAATCAAAAGATTATTTTTACTTCGCATGACGATGAAAATTACGGAGGCGATGGAGGCGTGTTCTGGGATGGTTTGCATTTCTATTCTTCAGGTTCCGTCCTAGAGAACGTTGTTGTCAGATACGGAGGAAGATGTCATGGCGTCAAGTATGGAGGGCAATGCTATTACAATTTTAAATTGGGAGCTATCACCCTAGACGACAAGGACGTAGATATCGCACTAAGAAATTCGATTATCGAGAAAAACGAATATGCTCTTTATATTCGAGATAATAATGACTGTAGTTTACTTAGAGAGCTAATAGCGAAATTTAAATCGGACAATACGATTTTTAGGGATAACAATGCCGACACTTATCCCACATCATGTTAGGCAGTTTTGAGATTGCGCATAATGTTCGGCTAGGCTAAGCCAAGCCGAAAGACAAAAAATGAGGAAAATAAAATTCGTAAAAGGAGGAATATACCATATTTTTAACAGGGGAGTAGAGAAAAGAAATATTTTTCAAGACGATGCTGATAGATGGAGATTTCTTCAAGGGCTATATCTGTTTAACGATGATGGCAATTCAACAAATATACTATGGAGGTTGGAAAATGAAAGAGGAGGATTGAATTTTAAAACATTAAAAAATTTTGTAGAAAAAGAAAGTAGAGAACGAAAACCTTTAGTCAAAATTATGGCAGATTGTCTAATGTCGAATCATTATCACTTAATTCTGCAGGAGGTTGAAGATAATGGAGTTTCTACTTTTATGCATAAAATTGGAACCGGATACACCGGCTATTTCAATAAAAAGCATGGGAGGGTGGGAGGTTTGTTCCAGGGGACATTTAGGGCCGTTCCTGTGAAAATGGACTTATATTTGCAGTATCTTTTAGTTTATTTAAACGTTGTGAACCCGGGCGAATTGGTTGAGCCAAAATTGAAAGAGAGAGGAGTAAAAAATATAGATCTGGTTATAAAGTTTGCCACAGAATATCCTTGGAGCACTCACCAAGAATATTTAAAAAAAAGAGATTCAATAATAATTGACAAAGGCTTGCTGGGCGATTTTTTTCCAACGCGAGCGAAATATCGGGAATTCGCTAAAAATATCTTATTGGCAAAGAAATTCGAAACGATCAATCATCTTTCGCTGGAGTGATTGCCTCGCTAGCTCCTTGACGGCAATATCATATATGATATATATTAAAGATACAAAAGAATATTAGGATTTTATACTTTGCTTTTGTTAAAAAGACAATAATTTTATTGCGTGTGTTTTTAAAGAAAACGGCCAAAACTCCAATTTCTGAAATAAAAAAGGCCAAGGAAAATTATGAAAATATTCTAAAAAATCCGAAAATATATGAATAATATCAAAAAAAATAAAAAAGCAATAGATTTTCAAAAATATCTTGCTCAAAGATTAAAAAGCGCCAAATTCAAGGAATATTATAATGAATATGGCAAGCAGCTGGAGGTTGGCTACCAGATTTCACAGTTACGCAAACAAAAAAGAATATCGCAACTAGAGTTAGCTAAAAGATTAAAGACGCAACAAAGCAACATCGCTAGAATAGAAGCGGGCAAAGAGAATGTTTCGGTCAATACCCTTGAAAAAATAGCCAAAGCCTTAAATCATCCATTCAAAATTTCTTTTGGCAGATAATAAAAAACAGGTTTTAAAAATCACTATTAAAATATCGTTTAAACCAATTGGCTAGGCTTAGCCTATCTTTCCACATGCTAGTTTTTTAAGGATTGCAAGGGGTCTGTAGGCGTACAGCTTTTTTTAAAATAAGCGCAGTAGGTTTGAAGGCGCTAGATTTCCATTAATAATTCTTCCATTCGTTTTAATGTTCATCCGGGTTGCCTAAGTGCCTATCTCCATTTTAAGGCTCTGAAATCGTCCGCTATATAGTAGCAAGTTTATGAAACCAATATATCCCTTGCGGGTGTTTTTTGATTTGGGATAGTAGTAAAATAAATCACTAGATTTTTGTATAAACTATGTTTAAGGTGGGTAAGTGTAGATATAGATTTTTTGATCTACGATTGTAATGTATTGACACTGGCTTATCTACGATTTATAATGATAATCGTAGATAAGGAAAAGCTTATCTACGATTCATAATTAACATGTTTTTTAATATGAGAAGCGGTAAATACATAGCTCAACTAAAAGGCGACGCTCAATATAAGGCTTTTGTTCCCAATGCATTGCCACTCAAAATCGACATAGGTGAGGAATTGCAAGGGTTACTTTCAGAAGCTGATTTGGCTTTAGGAAGATTAGACGGCATTGCAGAAACATTGCCTGACGTTGATTTTTTTATACTCATGTATATCAGAAAAGAAGCTACCTTATCAAGCCAAGTAGAAGGAACTCAAGCAACCTTTGCTGATGTTTTGAATGCGGAAGCGAAAGTGGAAGATTTAGAAACTCGCAAAGACGTAGACGAGATTTTGAATTATATTCAAGCAATGAATTATGGATTAAAAAGGTTAAGAGCATTGCCCCTATCTTTAAGGTTAATAAAAGAGATTCATAGAATATTGCTTCAAGGGGTAAGGGGTGAATATAAGGAGCCCGGGGAATTTAAGAGATCGCAAAATTGGGTTGGAGGATCAACGATTGAAAGGGCATCTTTTGTTCCTTGTCCGCCACAGGAGGTTATGCCTGCATTGGATAATTTGGAAAAATTTTTACATGATAATTCTCGCATCCCTGTTTTAATTAAGACGGGGTTAATCCATGCACAATTTGAAAATATTCATCCCTTTTTAGATGGTAATGGCCGTGTCGGTCGTCTTCTAATCACGTTTTATTTATGCCAACAAAAGACCTTAGATAAGCCGCTTCTCTATATTTCAGGATTTTTTAAAAAGTATCGTCAAGAATATTACGATCGGCTTAATGCAGTGCACGAAAAGGATGATATTGAAGGTTGGTTAAAGTTTTTTCTTGATGGCGTGGCCACTACTGCAAACCAGGCTGTGGAAACAAGCAAAAAGATAATAAAGCTGAAAGAAGAAGATATTAAAAGAATATCAACTCTTGGAAGGTCTACTCCTAAGGCAGTTTTAATATTTGACTATTTATTCCATACGCCGATTTTAACCGCGAAAGACGTCGAGAGAATTACGGGGTTGAAAAATCCAAACGCTTTATCTTTAATAAATAAAATGACCGCCCTGGGAATTCTGAAAGAAATAACAGGCAAAAAGAGAAATAAAGTTTTCAGATACCAAAATTACGTAAATTTGTTTGAGTGATTTTTTCAGAGCGTAATGGCCTCATCGCTTAACGTAACTGTGGATTCTATATAGTCCATCTTTACGGTATTTTGGGGCGGATAAGAGTTATGTGTGCTAGGTAAAAAGGGGTTTCGCATAATAAAACCGTCGCATAAATTATTTTATATCCTTACGTTCTAATACCTTAAATCCGTCCGTAATGGCGTCGCAAAGAAAGTTTTCCAATTGGCTCTGATCGCCTTTGGTTTGGGCTTTGTAAAGGTAGGTATAGTATAGTTGTTTTTGCTCTTGGCGGATAATCGCCGGAGCGAAATTTTCCTTGAGGAGCATGGCATTTATAAACAAACGACCGACACGGCCATTGCCGTCCGAGAAGGGGTGAATCTGTTCAAATTTACTATGAATGCTGGCCGAGGAGGCAATGGCGTCCTTTGTTTTTTGGACAGATTGAGCCATCACCTCGCTCATCAGCTTCGGAACATTCATGTAATTGGCGGTTGGCAAGTTAGCGCCGACAATTCTGACATTGTGATTGCGATAAGCGCCAGCATCCGAACGGACGCCATTCATGAGAATTCCGTGAAGCTTCAGTATCAAATTCTCATTAATTCTTTGTTTTCTAGAAATACAATCAAATAAATAATTTAAGGATGTTTGATGATTTTTCGCTTCCAGCTGTTCGCTTAAGCTTTTATTGGGCAGGGCAGCATTGTCAAAAAGTATGGCGGCCGTATCCGGTTCGGTCAGCGTGCTTCCCTCAATACTGTTGCTATGGTATGTCAACTTCAAAATAAATTGGTCGCGGATGTCGGAATTATCCAAAATTTTTGATATCACGCTTTTATACTCAAATGATTTTTGCCTCAGTGCTAATTTTTTAGCGGACAACTGATCTGCCGGAATTATCTTCTGCCCGGTTACTTCCAAAAACAGCTTGTCGATAGCGGCTTGCATTTTAGATCTGGGCGTTGATTTGCCGGTCCACCAATTATTGAAGGCAACAAAAGATACGCCGAGCCTTTCGGCCAGCTTTGTTTGGGTTAATCCCAGCATCTTTTTGATAATTTCCAATTTTTGACGAATAGTCATATTCTTAGAATAATAATTGCTACATTGCCATGATATCAAACTTTATAAAGTTAGTCAAATTTGGTGCAACTTTATAAAGTTAATAAAAGATTAATCTTGCAACGCTTGGAAACCTTTAACAGGTGTTTTTAATTGTAATCCAAGGCGCAACCTTTCATTATTATAATGCTGTAAATATTCCGGAATGGCTTTTTGATAAGCTCTCAAGGTTCGGAGAAGGCCATTAAAGCGCCCCTCCCGTAAAATCCTGTTGACAGATAATCTTGACGTGATAATATATGTGTAATACAAATTATTACAATTATATGCGTGAAGTTATTAACATTTCTCTTCCCAGAGAATTAAATAGAATAGTGGAAGAAATGGTCAAAAAAGAAAATTACGCTACTAAAAGCGAATTTTTCCGCGATCTTTTGCGTATGCGTATAGAGGGTAAGGTTATGAAAGATTTGACGGAGAGCCGGAGGGAGCTTGCCAGCGGCAAGGGAAGGCTTCTTAAATCTTTAAAGGACTTGCAGTAAGCATTTGCGATGAAAATTTATTATTCCAGCAAGTTTGCCAGTCAATATAAAAAGTTACCGGTAGAGATCAAAAGACTCGCCGAGAAAAAAGAAAAAATTTTTCGGGCAAATATTTTCAACCCTCAACTTGAAACACATAAATTAAAGGGCGTTCTTGGTAAATTTCTCTCTTTTTCCATCAATCGAAAATATCGGATTATTTTCGAGATAAGAGATCGGGAGGCGATATGGTTTCATGCTGTTGGAGACCATTCGATCTATGGATTGTGGGAATAATCTAACTTTCTTTGAGGGGGGGGCGATAGGGAAACATTCGGAAAAGGGGTAGCCTCTGGGCTTTGACCTTTCTCTCGTTTATGTTATATTAAGTGAACGTGTCTATGGACAGGGTTTTTTTAATACAACTGACCAATGCGGTTTACCGCCTAACCCTGCTTTTTCCCAAGAAAGAACCTTTAAGGTATAAGATACGGGAAATAGCGGATGATATCCTGGCCGGGCCCAACGAAAAGGACTTGGAGGTTTTGGATAGCTTTTTGGAGGTGGCCCTAGCTCAGAATTGGGCAAAGCCTGTCGATGTGTTGGCAATTAAGGGAGAATATGATAGTTTAAAGGAGCAATTATCAGGCTGCGAGGAAGAACAGGGGGCGAAAGAGATAACTATCTTTAACCACAGCAACTCGGAGAGAAAGGAGAAAATCATGGCTTTTCTCCAGGAGAACAGCAAGGCGCAGGTTTGGCAGGTAAAGCAGCTTCTGCCGGAGGTCAGCAAAAGAACTTTGCGCCGTGATTTTGAAGATATGCTGGAGCAGGGGTTGATCGAGAGAGAAGGAGAGAGAAATGACACTTTTTATAAGATAAAAACGCAGGAAGCGTAGGTAGGACATACATATATATGTAGGACATTGTCCTACCTAATAGAGTATTATGGCAAATCATCGCAAGGAATTCAGCAAAATATACGATAAATCTATTGATAAAATATACCGTTTTATATTTTTAAAGGTAAACTCTCAGGAGATTGCCCAGGATTTGTCTTCGGAAACATTTTTAAGGGGTTGGGAATCATACAAGAACAATCCTAAGATTAACAATCCTTCTGCTTTTTTATACAGAATTGCCCGCAATCTGGTGATTGATTATTACCGGCAGAAAGGCAGAAACCAGTTCGTTTCTCCGGATGACGTGGCCATCGTTGACCCAGGGCCTGATTTGGAAGAAAAAGCTGTCTTTAATTCTGACCTGGGGGAGGTTAAGGCTGTTTTGGCTGACTTAAAGGAAGATTACCAGAATGTCATTATCTTGAGATATTTGGATGATTTATCCATCCAGCAAGTGGCTGAGATGATGGAGAAGTCGGAAGACGCCACCAGGGTTACCTTGCATAGGGCCTTAAAGGCCTTGAAAGAGGGGTGTAATAAAAGGCAGTACTTCACGTCATAATATTAAGGTATGGCTAAAACCAGCGAAAAATTACTCATCTCCAAACTGCAAGAGCTTCGCAGTATTAGACCGGAAAAAGACTGGGTTTCTTCCACTAAAACAAGAGTTTTAGGCGAGGATCCAGGGTTTTACTTTTTCCCTTATTTTAAACCGGCTTTGGTGGGAGCAGCTTTCGCTTTAACTTTATTTGTTTTCGCTTTCGCCCAGAATTCATTGCCCGGAGACGCTCTGTACTCAGTCAAGAAAATTTCAGAAAGGAGCCAGGCGCTTTTTGTTTCACAGCAGGCCAAGCCGCAAGCCAATTTACAATTAGCCAATAAGAGATTGGAAGAGCTGTCCAGGGTGGCAGAAAAGAACCAGACGGGAAAATTATCCCAGGCTATTGATGAATTTCAGGTTAGCGTTTCTCAGGTAGCCAAAAATCTATCAGAGAGTTCGGATCCGGTAAGGAACAAGGAGATTGTTGACAGGATGGTCAGCGAAGCGCAGACGGTTTCAGCTTATCTGGGAGCGGACGTTGGCGGCGATGCCCTGGCGGAATTAAAAGAAAGGACAAATGTTGAGTACGTTGCATATTTGATTTCAGATCTGGAGACCAGGACTTTGACCGAAAGCCAAACAGAAATTTTAAATCAGATGAAAGAGCTGGCAGGCCAGGGAGATTATTTGGCAGCCTTGGAATTATATTTGGTAAGCCAGCAATAATAGACTAATATTTGGAAAGTCGCGGAAGTCGTGACTTAAAAGCTTTGGTCGCGAATGTTCAAAGGTCGGCGCGATGACGAAAATAGAAAAATTAACTTAACAAAAAATTAAAAACACACATGAATAAATTGAAAACAATCGTAGCAGTTTTGGCGATTGCAGGAATGACGGGAGCAGCTATCCCTTCAGCCGGTGCAGTAACCGTTGATGAATTGATGGCTCAGATCGTTGTATTGCAGGCTCAATTAGCCGCATTGCAAGGTCAAACCGCAACTCCAGCAACAGCTTGCACTTTTACTCGCAGCCTTTTTGATGGTATCAGCGGCACCGATGTAAAGTGCTTACAAGATTATTTGATCGCAGGAGGTTATGCTATTCCTGCCGGAGCTACCAGCTACTTTGGGTCACAAACCCAATCAGCTGTAGCCGCTTGGCAGACAGCTAACAGTGTTGCTCCAGCAGCTGGATATTTTGGCCCGATTTCTATAGCCAAATACAACGCTTTAATGGCAGCA
>Ga0265594_1003107_pt1 | contig 11252 bp, 8 predicted proteins | sample saktaG_11_FD_190147 | JGI IMG/M metagenome (GOLD analysis project Ga0265594, IMG submission 190147) | Saline water microbial communities from Sakinaw Lake, British Columbia, Canada - sak_2011_5_24_80m | ecosystem: Environmental > Aquatic > Non-marine Saline and Alkaline > Saline ... | reverse complement strand
TCATAATTATTTTGTATTTTTGATTTATTTTGTAAAAATAAAATATAAATCAACATAAATCCAAAAAAAACTATACAAGTTATTAACAATCAATTGTTTATAACTTTACGAACAGACACTAATTAGACCCCAAAAAATATTATTATCTTATCGGCATTAATCCGAAAAGGACATAAGCTCTGCTGAGGAGCAACTTATTAGCGATAGGATTAATTTTATACAGTAATGAAGGGCTCTAGTAAAGAGTCCTTTTATAAATTTCATACAGCGAAATTGGCAAAAATATTGACATAAACAAATATTTTGCTACTTAAATTGCTGATTGTTAATAACTTTCCTTTTTTTGTTAAGAACGGCGAAATTTTAGGTTTTTAGACATTCTGACGGGCAGAATATTGCCGCAGTTTTTTTTTGCGGGAGTTAATGGCACTGCCCTTTCTTCCCGCACTAAAACCCGCAAAAAAAATTGTCGGCAATATTTTAGTTAGCGGCAGTTGCCTTCTCAAAATTCTATTGTTTGTATTAATTCTTCATCAATTTTTTCCAAATCAAGCAATACTTTTTGTCTTCTCGGTCTTCCGTCTGAGTTTCTGAAGTCCTCTTGAAACACACCGCATTTAACAAGAGTTTTATCAGTTATTTGGATAAGGGAAATTTGTTGTAAATCAAAATTCACTTTTCTTAATCTTGACCAAGCGCCACGCTTAATCCTCTCCTCTGAATATTTGGACAAGCCGCCTTTCATTTCTTCGTGCCATTTTTGAAAAGTTCTTTCTTCATCGTTATATTCTACTTTTCCTAATGCTAATATTAAACCAACTTCCCCATACTCTTTGATTGCATTTGAAATTGCCTCGCTATCATTTACAATAATTTGATGGCTGCTTGTATTTATTACGTGGGCTTTGAAATCAAAAGGTATTTTGTAAAATCCATCAAACGAAACATTCCCATATTTAGGTGTTTGAAATTCAAAAATGTCTTTCAAATATTTTTCACAAAGATATTGAAAATAAAAACCAATCCATTCCATTTGTTTCCAATGCGGATAATCATTTTCCATCATTTCCAAGATTACTTTTTTTGCGTTCCACTTGGATGGAATATTATTTAGATAACTTGAAATTTTTTCGTTATTTATTTTTGTGTTCATATTTTGTAGGTTTATCAAATAGTGTTAATGGTTCTACATATTGTTGTGAATAATTTTTTTGGTTGTCTTTTATTCGATATAAATTTTTGTCTAATCGCTCATTGATAAAATCAAAATATTCTTTGACAATTTCAAAACCGACATAATTCCTTTTCTCCATTTTACTAACCACAGCAACCTGACCGGAACCAAGGAACGGGTCAAGGACAACATCACCTTCTTTACTGGAATGAGCAAGGATTTTTTTAATTACTTCGGCAGGCAATTTTGTGGGAGTTTTTATATCGCCATTCCAATATTCCCTGTTGATAACCCATACATCTTCTTTGTCTTGATAATGCAATGAACTTCCCTTTTTATCTTTTGCATCTTTTGCAAATCTTGTGTAAGGGAAAAATTTTCTTTTCTTATCATCCAAACAAACATAAAGGCAATGATAGTGCGAGGTTACATACTTGCGAGAAGTAACCAAGCCAAACTGATATTTCCAGATAATGTGATTAATCGTAATAAAATTCAACTCTTCCAAAGCATTCAAAATATCTTTTAAATAATTCCAACCAGAAAAAATATACATACTTCCGCTGTCTTTCAAAACTCTTTTTATTTCGCTCATCCAATCGTAAGTAAATTCATAATAATCATTTCCTTTTATTTCATTATATCCTTCCAAAACTCGTGATGACTTTCTATTGTAATTTTCTCTCTTTGCTTTAAAATCAATACCAAAAGGAGGGTCTGTTATTACAAGGTCAATGGATTTTGATGGAAATATTTTCATTCCCTCAATACAGTCCAAGTTGTAAACTTTGTTTAATTCAAAATACGTTTTCATTTCAGAATATTTTTATTTAAAGTTAGTTTTTTTTCTCTGTCGTTTATATTTTTGGCAATTGCCGCTAACGTAGTGGTTAGGACACCTCTACATGTCTTTATCCCCTCTATAACTGCAACTATTTATTTCTTATAATTGTTTGATATTCAAAATGTTATTTAAAAAATAAAATTTCATAACTGGGGATAAACACCATACGTTTATCCCACATTTTTTTTACAAAAATAATAATAATTTATTAATAAAAAATTTAATAAAAAACTTTTTTTAAATTAAATGTTAAGGGGACTTCTATTAATTCATTCGCATCAAGATTTTCAGAGTTTTCCATAGACGAGGAAGATTTTTATTGTAAAATTCCAAATCCCTTTCTACTTCTCTGTTTCCTTCCAATCGAACTGTTCGGAATTTCCGAACAGTTGAAGTTTTTTCTAATTCCTTATCTTGGTAAATATTTTTTACATGCTCACTAATGGTAGATTTTGCTTTTCCAAAAAGTTGTCCCATTTGTTCTTGTGTAAGCCAAACAGTTTCATCTTGAATATTGACATCAAGTTTAATATTGCCTTCTTTATTTTTATATAAAACTATTTCATTCCTCATAATATCCCTTATATCGTTTTAAATTCAATGCCTGCATCTTTCATTTGCAGGGAAGTATTTGTTTTCAGTTGGTCGTTACCTTTAAATAATCTATCAAGAAATATTTATGTCTCGTATCTTATTCATTATATTTATTTTTTGAAAGAAATGAATTAATAAAAGTCCCATTAAAAGGATTAAACTTTATTTTTATCATTTAATCCATCAACAATTACTGCACAGGTAGCGTCGCCTGTGATATTCAGGGCAGTTCGTATCATATCAAATAATCTGTCTAACGCATAAAGTAAAGGCAGTCCAATAATAGGAATATTAGCAGATATTAATACTGCAACGACTAAAAGAGTAGGACCCGGAACTCCTGCCTGACCAATAGAACCAATTGTTGCAGTCAATATAATAGCAACATACTGGGCAGTGCTTAATTCTATTCCAAACATTTGTGCAAAAAATACAGCAACCAAAGCATAATAAATAGCATTGCCATCCATATTAATTGTTGCACCTAAAGGAAGAACAAAAGATGTAGTATCTTTTGAGACCTCAAAATCTTCTTCACATGTTTTCATATTAACAGGCAATGTTACCATTGATGAGGCAGTGGACAATGCTACAATTTGAGCTTTTATCATCTTTGCAAAAAAATACTTTATTGATATTTTTGAAAAGACCCTTAATAATAAAGGATAAATAATTAAATATTGAAATAATATAGCTGCTATATATACAAGAAAAAGTTTCATTACAAGCTTGAGTATATCATATCCAAAAGTTCCAACAGAATCTGCCATAAGTCCAAAAACGCCAAAAGGAGCAGTAAACATAACAACACCTATCATCCATATAAGAGCATCTACGAGATAATTACATCCGTTTATAAGTTTTTTGCCTTTTGTCTGTTCAAGTTTTGATATACCTATACCGAGAAATAAACAAAAAATCAATATCTGAAGAATATTACCATTTGCTAAAGCTTTAACAGGATTACTCGGAATGAGACCAATAATAGTATCCCAAAATCCGGGATGAGAGACATCAGTAGTAACCTTTTCAGAAAACAGATGTCTTACACTCTCTATATTTAGACCTATACCGGGTTCAAAAAATTCACCTAATACAAGACCAATAATAACGGCAATGATAGTAGTTACAATATAATAAAAAAAAGTAGCTATTCCTATCTTACCAGCTGACTTTGTTGCTCCTAATGATGCTGCACCAGAAATTACAGATAATACAATAAGAGGAATAACAAGCATTTTTATCAATTGAATAAAAATATCTCCTAAAGGAGCAAAAATATGTGCCTTAGGTCCCATTAAAACACCAACCACCACGCCAGCTATCATAGCAATAATAATCTGAAACCCTATGTTGGTAATTATTTTTCGTATTCTTATTTTCATTATAACTGATATTTAATTTGTATTTTGATAATACAAAAAAACAAAAAATAATACTATTAATCCAAATTGAGTAATTTTATTTTAAAATTGTTCAAACGATTAAGAAATATTGTAACCGTTCACAGTTTAAAATTTCATAACTGTTAATTGACCTAATTTCTAATTAACCTAATTGACCTAAAAAATTACCAATATCCAATGCAAAATGACCAAAATAATGACCAATGTCCCAATTTAGACATTGGAAATTAGGGCTTGTTTAGGTCATCAGGCAGTTGCCTGATAGAGCAATTAGAAATTTATATTATAGACAACAATGTTGGTAAAGTTTTTTTCTTAAGCGACTAAATCTAATTATAAAAAATATACTGTGAATAGTTACAAATTTTAAGCATTTTATCCGCCTTATATGGACTTAATCAGGCAAACAGATACAACACAGATAAAATAAAAACATATCAGCATAAAATAACACAACTAAAAATATTATTTTTGTAATAATTTTTGGCATCTTTCATTTTGCGGTTTACACTTTTTTTAAACTCTAAAAGAGTTTAATATTCACCCCGTTAGATAACTAATAAATTAATAAAAACAATGTTTTAAACTAAATATCTAACGGGGTAAATAACCATAGATGCAATCTATGGTTAACAATAAACGATTGACAAACAACCCTGAAAGGGTTGAACCCCTTCGGGGTTCTCTCTATATAGTATTTTTTTACCACGCATTTTATACGTGGTTATTCATATTTTTCCCTTTCAGGGAAATTTAATCATTAAAAAGTGTAAACTACTTTTGCTACATTATGAAAAATGCCTAATTTTTAATAAAAATTTTATGCGAAGAAAAATTATCAATAAACACAAATCATTAATAAAGGCAAAAAACAATATTAGTGATAACATAAAACAGCCGTTTTTTAAAAAAAAGACAACTATTTATGCAATAGTTATAGCTGTGATAACTCTAATATGTTACAGTTCGTCAATTAACAATGACTTTACAAAAAACTGGGATGACGGCGGTTATATTATTCATAACAAACCTATTCATAAAATTTCGTCCGAAAATATTAAAACTATCTTCACGATCTTTTACAAAGGCAATTATCATCCGCTTACCAGTTTAACTTATGCTGTTGAGTATGCTCTTGTTGGAGAATCGCCTGCATTATATCATATTGACAATCTGATAATTCATTTGTTAAATGTATTACTTGTCTTTTGGCTCATTTATTTGCTGTCAAAGAGGATAGAAGTTGCGGCTATTGCAGCTCTGTTTTTTGGCATCCATCCTATGCATGTAGAATCCGTTGCATGGATTTCAGAACGTAAAGATGTTCTTTATTCTTTCTTTTTTCTAAGTTCAATAATTTCTTATCTTTATTATTTAAAAATAAGCAAAAAATCCGGTTGCAAAATAAATTTTAAAAATAAATATTACATCCTGTCCTTATTATTATTCATTTTATCTTTATTATCCAAATCAGCAGCTGTTGTCTTACCTGTGGTATTAATATTAACAGATTATTATGTATTGCCAAAATATTTAAACACAAAAAAATACGATGCAACAGGCAAAAGAAAAATTATATATAAAACATTAATTGAAAAAATACCGTTTTTTGCTTTTTCCTTTTTATTTGGGATACTGGCAATTTTATCTCAGGGTTCTTCAAATGCCATTCAGGATTTAACTCTAATATTCAGCATTCCCGAAAGATTGCTAATAGTATGTTATTCACTTATGATTTATATATATAAACTTTTTGCTCCTATAAATCTGTCAGCAATGTATGCTTATCCTAACAGGATAAACCGCGTATTACCTACAATATATTATATTGCTCCTTTCTTTATTCTTTTATTTACATTCTTAATATATAAATCCAAAAAATTTAATAAAGACATAATTTTTGGTTTTTTATTTTTCCTGATAACAATAATACTTGTCCTGCAATTATTGCCTGTTGGTGGGGCGATTATGGCTGAACGATATGTTTATATTCCTTATATTGGATTTTTCTTTATTATTGGAAAGACATATACTTATGTCTCTGATAGCAAGAAAAAATCTATTTCACGGTTTAAAAATATTTTTTTAGTAATTATCATTGCTTTTTCTGTAATGTTTTTTTATTTAAGCAAACAAAGGATTAAAGTATGGAAAAACGGAGAAGTTCTTTTTACAGATATAATAAACAAATATCCTAATCTGCCTTTTGCTTATAATAACAGAGGATATTATTATTACAATTATGCTAAAGATTATGATAAAGCTCTTAAAGATTATAATAAATCAATATCATTAGACAACTCATCTCACAGAGCATACAGCAACAGAGGAGTGTTATACTATAATATTGGCAAGTATAACCTTGCTTTAAAAGATTTTAACAAATGCCTTGGTTTAAATAAGTCAAATACTGATGCATTAATAGGAAGAGCAAACACTTACAGCTCTTTAAAAAAAAATAAACTTGCCTTGTCTGACTATAACAAATATTTAATTTATAAACCGGAAGATACGCAAGCTTATATATACAGAGGAATATCAAAATATAATATGGAAAAATCTGATGATGCTATGATTGACTTTAACAAGTCCTTGAGCATTATGCCTGACAACGATGAAGCTTATTACTGGATAGGATTAAATTATTTTAAGAAAAAAGATTTTAAATATGCTATTAAAAATTTGGATAAATCTCTTAAATTAAATTCAAACAGAATTGGAATATATTCGTGGCGCGGACTTGCAAAATATAATCTTAAATTATATAAAGAGTCAATATCTGACTATAATATGGCTATTAAAAATAATCCTAATGATGCAGCTTCTTATGTAAACAGGTCTGTAGCTTATTTTAAAATAAAAAATTATGACAAAGCATTTCAGGATATTTGTGCAGCAGGAGATTTAAGATATGCTCTTGATAAAGCATATTTTATGAAAGTTAAAAAAATGGCAGGAAAATAAGAGCTTGTAAAGAAATAAAGTATGAGGAATAGAATTTGAAATTTGAAATATAGAACAAAAAATAATAATATTTACGAATGATTTATTTTTTAGTTACTATTCAACTTGCCAGAAATGTTTACTATATTTATAAACTATTGTAATTAATAGTCATTGATTGTCATTAATAGTCATTAATAGTCATTTTTAAAAAATTAGAGAATATGAAATTAGAAGAATTGAAAGTATATCAGTTATCAATGGAAATTGGTGAAAAGGTCTGGGATATAGTTATTAAATGGAATTATTTTGCAAAAGACACTATTGGTAAACAATTGGTTAGATCTGTAGATTCAATATCTGCAAATTTGAGTGAAGGATTTGGGCGATATCATTATAATGAAGCAAAACACTTTTGCTATTATTCAAGAGGTTCATTATATGAAACGAAAACTTGGCTGACCAAAGCATACAATCGCAAATTGATTTCAGAAAATAGTTTCAATATATTTATGAATGACATCAACATCATTGGAATTAAGTTAAACAATTATATCAACTCTATCGGAACAAAATCAAAAAAACAAAGTGATAATGGATGACTATAAATGACGGTGAAGCCAAATGATTAAAAAGAAATGTTTAAAATGAACTAAAATTAGAAATGCTTACGAATAACCATTGACCGAATACTTAAGTCAATTAATAACAGCAAAGATAAATGACAACTAATGACAGTGAGCATAGCGAACAAATGACTACTAATGACTTAATGTTATTACGGCTCTACTGAGCTTGCCGAAGTGCAAAATATAATCACATAAAGTATATTTATGGGATTAATAATTTTTTATACCTGAATAGATACATTTTTTGTATTTTTGTAATATAATTTATATATATTATGTTAAAATATCCACCCAAAATACTTATTGCCTTTGGAGAAGCAGCTACTGGCAATAAAAAATTACTAAAATGGTTAATAGAAAATAATTATCCTGAATTAGCAGCTGTTGCAGATTGTATTCAATCAAGATGTAAAAAATGCGGAAAAGAGGCATTTGACTGGCTTGTAAAATATAATTACCATCAGTATGCTGCTCTGTGTGATTCTATTCGTGGCAATGAAGATTCATATTCATGGTTAAAAAAAAACAAATTTGATTTTTTAGTAATACTTATTGATGCTTTTTATGAAGAAAAAGAAGCTATTGACTGGTTAAGAAAAGAAAACTTAGATATTTTTGTTATAATTACACAAAAAATAAAAATGTTTTTAGAAAATAAAAGGAATTCCAAAGGCGATTATCATAAATTTAGTTTTTGGTCTTAAAAAAAATCATATAGTTGAAAATTCCAATAAAAATTGGAAAATATTCTATTTGCCAACTTGTATATTTATCCACATTTTGAATATCCGCATGATTTACATACCAAGCATCCTTCCTGATAAACCAATCCTTCAGGGTCTCCACATTTAGGGCATTTTTTATTAGCAGCATAAGTGCCATTAGGTATATATTTTTTCAAAGCTCTTTCTACTCCAACTTTCCATGTATTAATTGTGTCAGTATTAAAATTAAGGTTAGATATAAGATGCACAGCAAAAGGGAGAGGCATTCCGTGACGTAATATGCCGGATATTAGTTTAGCATAGTTCCAGTATTCTTTATCAAAAGACCTTGACAATCCTTCTATTGTTGTTTTATATCCATCTTTATCTTCATATTGAAAGTCATAGCGATTTTTCTTTTCTTTTGATTTATTTTTTATCACCCATCCTTTTTGTACCCAACTTGGGATATAAAAGCCCTCTGCTTTTCCTGTAAATATTTCATAAGGTCTTCCTTTAAGTAGTCCTACAACGGCTATCCATTTTTCATAGTCATTTTGAAATCTTAAAATTTCAGCTTCTATTTTTTCAGGACGATAAGGAGCGTTTGTTTCTTTAAACTCATTTTTTGTTTCATCTTTTTTATCAGAGATAAGCACACCTGCTCTTGACCCTTCTCTATATACAGTAATTCCTTTACATCCGGATTTCCATGCTGTTTTATATATTTCGCCGACAAGTTTTTCATCGGTTTCTTTGGGTATATTAACTGTTACGCTTATAGAATGATCTACCCATTTTTGTATAGCTCCCTGCATTTTTACTTTTGCCAGCCAATCAACATCGTTTGCTGTTGCTTTATAATAAGGAGATTTTCTTACTATCTCCTGCAATTTATCTTTATCATAATGTTTTACTTCTTCAATATCATAATTATTTATTTTCAACCATTTTAAAAATTTTGGATGAAACACATTATATTCTTCCCATGAATCACCTGTTTCATCAACAAAAGATATTTTGACATTTTTATCATTAGGATTTACTTTTTTTCTTCTTTTATAAAACGGTAAAAATACAGGTTCTATGCCGGAACTGGTTTGAGTCATTATGCTTGTAGTTCCTGTTGGAGCTATTGTCAGCAAAGCTATGTTTCTTCTTCCATAAGTTTTCATATCTTCGTAAATATCAGGACTTGCATTTTTTATACGATTTATAAAAGGATTATTTTCTTCTCTTTTATAATCAAATATAGGGAAAGCTCCTCTTTCTTTAGCTAATATAGTAGAAGATCTGTATGCTTCTAAAGCTAATGTTTTATGTACTTCTACTGAAAAATCAATAGCTTGCTTTGTTCCATATCTTGCTCCGAGTGCTGCCAGCATATCTCCCTCTGCTGTAACTCCCATCCCCATTCTTCTGCCTTGTATTCCTTTATTTTTAATATTTTTCCAAAGATTTATTTCTGTTCTTTTAATTTCACCACTCTCATTGTCCAAATTAATTTTTTTAAGTATTTCATCAATTTTTTCTAATTCCAAATCAATAATATCATCCATTATTCGTTGTGCATATCCAATATGTTCTACAAATAATTCAGAATTAAAACTTGCTTGTTTTGTAAATGGATTATCAACATAGCTGTATAAATTTATTGCTAACAATCGGCAACTATCATACGCACATAAAGGTATTTCTCCGCAGGGATTAGTACAAATGGTCTTAAATCCCAAATCTGAATAGCAATCAGCTATGGATTCTTTAATTACTGTATCCCAGAATAGAATTCCCGGTTCAGCAGATTGCCAGGCATTATGAACAATTTTGTTCCATAATTGTTCAGGGTCTGTTTTTTTAACTATTTTTGGATGAGCAGAATCTACAGGAAACTGCTGTTTATATTCTTTTCCTTCAATAAGTGCATTCATAAAATTATCGCCTATTTTAACAGAGATATTTGCACCTGTAACTTTTCCCTGTTCAAGTTTTGCATCAATAAAATCCTTTATATCCGGATGCTTAACAGACATACTCAGCATAAGAGCACCGCGTCTTCCATCCTGTGCTACTTCTCTTGTTGAATTAGAATATCTTTCCATAAAAGGGACAATACCGGTAGAAGTTAATGCACTATTTTTGACCTGACTTCCACGAGGTCTGATATGTGATAAATCATGCCCTACCCCACCTCTTCTTTTCATCAACTGAACCTGCTCTTGGTCAATTTTCATTATACCACCATAAGAGTCAGAAGGACCTTCATTACCAATGACAAAACAATTAGACAGAGAAGCTATTTGAAAATCATTTCCTATTCCTGACATTGGACCTCCCTGAGGAATTATATATTTAAAATTTTTAAGCAGTTCAAATATTCTTTCTTCTGTTAAAGGATTAGGATATTTTTTTTCAATTCGTGATATCTCTTTTGCCAGTCGTCTGTGCATATCATCAGGAGTAAGCTCATAGATATTTCCATCACTATCTTTTAATGCATATTTATTAACCCATACATTTGCTGCTAATTTATCACCTTTAAAATATACAGTAGATTTTTCTATTGCTTCTTTATAAGAATGACTAATCATTTTTTTTTGTTTTGTTTCATTTTTATTAACCTGTGCTGTCAGACAGTTGCCTGATTCAGTATCAACAATTTTTATATCTTTTAATTCCTTTATTTCATTTTTAGGTGTTTCTTTATCTGCATTAGTTAACTTTGTCCTTGCTTTTAATACTTCATTATAAGTATCAGTTTCTGATTCTGTATTTGTTACCGAATTTGTTTCTGTATTGATTTTAACGGGAAAAAGATTATTATCCATAATAATAAAAAAAAAAATGATTAAAAAAATGATTGAATTTTCTTATACAAATCACCTAATGCAGATATATTAATGTGATTTTGAAAGAAGATATTTTGAGAGGGCTAAAATAAGAAGATAATTTAAAATTTTT
>Ga0265594_1003103_pt1 | contig 11268 bp, 10 predicted proteins | sample saktaG_11_FD_190147 | JGI IMG/M metagenome (GOLD analysis project Ga0265594, IMG submission 190147) | Saline water microbial communities from Sakinaw Lake, British Columbia, Canada - sak_2011_5_24_80m | ecosystem: Environmental > Aquatic > Non-marine Saline and Alkaline > Saline ... | reverse complement strand
ATCCTCGTTAGAACATGCAACATCATTGAATCCAGGTTTTGGACCTCTTCGACCCATCTTGCTACACCCACAATGAGATAGGACGTAATAGTATAATAACATCAACTCACTGCTGGTGCACTACCCGGAATGCTGATGTCTATCAGCACCTTCCAGGTCTCGGCGTTTCTCGTAGGGACATGGACGGTCAGCGTATTGGCTCAGGATCTGGCAGCAGGAGTTCTCTTTGCTCGGATGGTCAAATAGTCTAATTGAGAGGCCCATCCGCAATAGATTTGCGGGCGTCGGAAAAAATAAAATTGCGGGACGGCCTTCTGCTCATCCCGCATCGTAATAGCAGACCTCGTCGACGTCCAGGACCATCGGCGATCCGAGCTTGAAGCTCTTTACGCTTCTCACCCGGCCATGGCCCACCATCTGGAGCTGGGCCCGAGCAGCCTGGGCCTCCCTCTCCTCGTAAAAGTCGGCTCCGGCCTGGACCGTCTTGTGGGTCACCACCTGAATCTCCCTGATCTTTGTCAGCATCCCGCCGGTCCCGGTGACGATGTCGGGGCCGCTCGCCTCGGTCAGGAATATTACATCGCCCGGGCTTAGGTGTAGGAGCGCTAAGAAGTTTTGAGGGCTCCTGATCTCGAGGGTCCTGATCCCGTTCGTCACCAGCTCCCTGATTACCTGTCTGGATATCCCCGTAAGTGCAACGCATTCCATGACCATCACCCGTACATCGGGAACTGGAGCTCTTTCTTCCTTGGAACCTCTTCGGCGGAGGTGCTCTTCACCTGCTCTGCAAGCTTCTGCATCTGAAGCTCGATCTCTTCCACCCTCTCCTCAAGCTCCGCCGTGTCGACGTTCAGGCCGTAGAGGGTGTTCAGCATCTTGACGGTGACCACCGCCGCCCTGGGGTCGGGAGCCATGCTGTGGGTCTCGCCGAGCAGGCATATCGCCGGCACCTTCCGGAGCAGGCACTCGTTCATGACGCTTCCCGATATCCCCGATATCGTTCCGATCTCGAAGACCTCCACCTTATCCTTTATCCTCTCCAGCATCTCCTCGGTGGTGGCGGCGCCGAAGACCCGCTGCTCCTCGCCCATCACCGTTATCCCGGCAAGACAGACCATCTCCTTCGCCCCGATCGACTCGACCCAGGATACGATCCCTCGGGCGACGTCGTAAGAGGCTGCGGGGTGGACGGGTATGTCTGAACTTATCACCACCACCCCCAGGTCCGCCTTCTCGTATATCCTCACGGGCATGTGGGCGACCCCGCCCACCAGGACCGATAGCGGCGGGAAGAACCTCGAATCTATGGCGCCGAGGTAGTCCATCTCGAGCTTGTTGATGATGTACTGGCTTGCGATGTTTCCGATCAGCCCGATCCCTGGGAACCCCTCGATGACCACCGGGTTCTCGGATCTGGGCTTTTCAGCTCTGACCTGGACTTCGTCAGTCATGAAAATATGTTTACCCTCTGATGGGTGATAAGAGCATCGCTCACCGCCCATCAGAAGCCCTCATCCAGACCGACTTGCTGTAACAACTTATTAATTCCATCAACGCCTTATGTAACCTGCAAATCTTCGAGATGGTGTGATCCTATGGGCATCGAACACATCGAGGGGGAGAACCGGGGGAAGATAACGCTCTACGCCCTCAGCACCTGCGTCTGGTGCAAGAAGACCAAAAAGCTCCTCGCTGACCTGGGGGTGGAGTACAGCTACATCTACGTCGATCTTCTAAAGGGGGACGAACGAAAAATAACGCTGGCAGAGGTGAAGCGGCATAATCCGGTCACATCTTTTCCCACCACGGTCATCAACGACGACAGGTGCATCGTCGGGTACAAGGAGAAGGGGATAAAGGAGGCGCTTGGACTATGACCAATTTTGAACCATCTTCCGAGGAGGTGGAGACCCTCTGCGAGCAGCTGGACCGGGAGGCCGAGGAGATGGGCTACCACCTGAACCCCGACCTCGATTTCACCAAAGACCTGGTCTGGGGCCTTCTGGTGAACGAGAAGCGTTACGGCTACCATTCCTGCCCCTGCAGGCTCGCCTCCGGAGACAGGGATGAAGACCTGGACATAATATGCCCCTGCGACTATCGGGACCAGGATTTGAACGAGTACGGGGCCTGCTACTGTGCCCTCTACGTCTCCGAGGATATCCTGGCCGGCGAGAGGGAGCTAGAGCCCGTTACCGAGAGGCGACCATCGCCCGAGGAGCGGGAGAAGGCGGCACGGCCCCTCTCCGCCCCCTCAGGCGAATCCTTCTCCTCGCTTTCGTACCCGGTCTGGAGGTGCAAAGTCTGCGGGTACCTCTGCGCAAGAGAAGAGCCTCCGGGAGTCTGCCCCATATGCAAGGCCGAGATGGACCGGTTTGAGCGCTTCATCTGAAGGGACGACCTGAACCCGAAGGAACCATCTGACGATTGGGGAAGGGGACTTTGACTGAAGAGGATCAAAAGAAGGGAAAGAAGGCCGAGCTCAAGATATCGGGGATGATGTGCGCATCCTGCGCGTCCACCGTGGAAGACGCCTTGAATGAGGTCGAAGGTGTCGCCGAAGCCAGGGTGAACCTGGGGACGGAGACCGCCTCCGTCGAGTACGATCCCTCCAAGGCGAAGCTCGCAGACCTGGAGAGGGCCGTGGAGGAGGCGGGGTACGGCGTCGTCAATGAGAGGGTCGCCCTGAGGATAGGGGGGATGATGTGCGCCTCCTGCGTCTCCGCCGTGGGGGACGCCATCGGAGAGGTGGAGGGGATCGGTGACGTCAGCGTCAACCTGGGAGCAGAGAGGGCCTACGTCACCTACAACCCGAAGGTCGCCTCCGTCGCCGAGATGAGAGGAGCGATCGAGGAGGCAGGATACCAGTACCTGGGCGTCGCAGGAGAGGAGAACGAGGAGAGCGAAAGAAGGGAGCGAGAGGCGACGGAAAGGGACCTTCGGGATAAAAGAAGGAGGATCCTGGTGGGCTTTGCCGTCGGGGCCTTCCTGATGGTTCTGGGGATGGCGCACCTCCCCCTGCCGATACCGATGCCCTATCTGATGCTCGTCATATCGACCCCGGCCTTCATCTACCTGAGCCACCCCATATTCTCGGCCGGGTACAGGGCCCTTCGGCATCGGAGCCTGACGATGGACGTCATGTACTCCATGGGTATCGGCGTCGCCTTCTTATCGAGCCTGATGGGAACCTTCAGGATCGTTCTGACCCCGCAGTTCATGTTCTACGAGACCGCCGTCTTTCTTGCGGCCTTTTTGACCCTGGGAAGGTACCTCGAGACTAAGGCCAAGGGCAGGACCTCTGAGGCGATCAAGAAGCTGATGGGGCTTCAGGCCAAGACCGCCACCGTCCTCCGGGACGGCCAGGAGGTGGAGGTGGCGGCCAATGACCTCCTGGCGGGAGACGTGATCCTGGTTCGGCCCGGGGAGAAGGTTCCCGCCGACGGCGTCGTCCTCGGAGGCGAAAGCTACGTCGACGAGTCGATGATCACCGGCGAGCCGATCCCCGCCCTCAAGAAGAAGGGCGACGAGGTCGTGGGAGGGACCCTCAACAAGAACGGTGCCATCAGGTTTCAGGCCTCAAAGGTCGGAAGGGAGACGGCCCTCGCCCAGATCATAGCCCTGGTGGAGGAGGCTCAAGGGTCGAAGCCCTCGATCCAGAGGCTGGCTGACAGGGCCGTGGCCTTCTTCATACCCGCGGTCCTGACGATTGCGGCCCTCACCTTCGTCCTCTGGCGCTTCGTCTTCGCGGATCTTGCCCCCGGAGATCCGCTCCTCTTCGCCCTCACCGCCACCATATCGGTCCTGGTGGTGGCCTGCCCCTGCGCCCTGGGACTGGCCAGCCCCACCGCCATCACCGTCGGCCTCGGCCGGGCCGCAGAGCTCGGGATCCTGGTGAAGAGCGGTGAGGCTCTGGAGGTCTCTGAGAAGCTGGACGCCGTCGTCTTCGACAAGACCGGGACTCTCACGGTGGGAAGGCCCGAGGTGACCGACCTTCTTGGGTTTGGCATCGACGAGACGGATCTCCTCCGTCTAGCCGGTGGGATCGAGGCGAATTCGGAGCATCCTCTCGCCGAGGCGGTGGTGAGGAGGGCGAGGAGCCAAGGTCTGGACCTGGTCGAGACTACCTCCTTTGAGGCATTGGGCGGAAAGGGCGTCCTGGCCCGGATCGAGGGCGAGGATGCGGCCGTCGGAAACAGGATTTTCCTCCGAGAGATCGGTATCGAGATCCAAGAAGAGGCCGAAAAAGCCGCCCTCCGGCTCGAGGAGGAGGGAAAGACCGCCCTCCTAGTCGCCCTCGGCGGGAGGGTCGAGGGCGTCGTGGGCGTCGCAGACACCCTCAAGGAGAACTCCAAGGAGGCGGTCGGAAAGCTCAAGGATATGGGCTTTGAGGTTCTGATGATCACCGGCGACAACCCCCACAGCGCGGGGATCGTGGCAAAAGAGATCGGGATCGAGAGGGTTCTCGCCGAGGTTTTGCCCTCGGATAAGGCTCTGGAGATAAAGAGGCTCCAGGAGAAGGGGATGGTTGTGGCCTTCGTTGGGGACGGGATCAACGATGCTCCGGCCCTCGCCCAGGCCGATGTGGGGATCGCTATCGGCAGCGGGACGGACGTCGCCATCGAGAGCGGCGAGATCGTCCTTATCAGGGACGACCTGATGGACGCGGTGGCTGCGATCCAGCTCAGCAGGAAGGTGATCTCGAGGGTGAAGCTGAACCTCTTTTGGGCCTTCGCCTACAACTCGGCCCTGATCCCGGTGGCAGCGGGGGTCCTCTACCCCTCCTTCGGGATCGTCTTTCGGCCGGAGTTTGCGGGGCTCGCCATGGCACTCAGCTCCGTGACGGTGGTCACCCTATCCCTGATGCTGAAGGGCTACGTCCCCCCTGCGAGGAGGGCCAAGGGCTGAGCGGGGGAAAATGTGAAATGTCAGTTCTTCGATGATGTTTGGAGGTGAAAATTTTGGCGATAGATCCGATATGCAAGATGACGGTCGACGAGAAGTCTGCCAAGTTCAAGACCGACTACAAAGGAACCACCTACTACTTCTGCGCCCTGGGGTGCAAGAAGGCCTTCGAGAAGGAGCCCGAAAAGTATCTGGAAAAGTGAGACAGCCCGAATTTCGAGAAACCAATTTTTGATAGGTGTCATTTCATGAAAGAGTACGACCTGATAGTCGTCGGTTCGGGCGCCGGAATGATCATCGCATCGAGGGGGATCAGGGCCGGGATGAAAGTCGCCCTCGTGGACCACGGCCCCATGGGCGGGACATGTCTCAACAACGGCTGCATCCCCTCGAAGGTCCTGATCTACCCGGCGGACGCGATCAGGGCCCTTGAGGCGGCGAAGGCCGTCGGTGTGGAGGCTCGCGTCGAGAAGATCGACTTCGACCTTATAATGAAGCGGATGCATTCGATCGTCGACGAGGGGAGGCGCGGGATGGAGAGGTCCGCCGAGGGGACCGAGAACCTGGACTGGTATCGGGGCTGGGGCGAGTTCGTCGGCGACCTCGAGATAAAGGTGGGGGAGGAGACGATCACCGCCCCCAAGATCTTCATAGCCTCGGGGGCGAGGGCTCTGGTCCCGCCGATACCGGGCCTGGAGGAGGCGGGCTACCTCGACAACGTCTCGGTCATGGAGCTGGAGCACCTTCCAAAGAGCCTGACGATCCTGGGCGGAGGGTACATCGGCTGCGAGTATGGCCACTTCTTCTCGGCGATGGGAACCGAGGTGACGATCATCGGAAGAAGCCACCGGCTGTTGAGCAACGAGGACCCCGAGATCTCCGAGATCGTGGAGAAGCGATTCGGCGAGCACGTCAACGTCAAGACAGGCCACGAGGTGGTGAAGGTCGAGTGGGAGGGTGGAAAGAAGGTAGTATCTGCCAAAGACATCGACTCCGGCGAGATAAAGGAGTTTCCCGCCGACGAGGTGATGGTGGCCCTTGGAAGAAGGTCCAACTCCGACATCCTGAAGCCCGAGAAGTCCGGGGTCGAGGTCGACAGGCACGGCTGGATCGTGGTCGACGATTACCTGGAGACGACGAGATCCGGAATCTGGGCCATCGGGGATGCCATCGGAAAAGACATGTTCAGGCACGCCGCGAACCGCGAGGCGAGGATAGCCTGGAATAACGCCTTCGGCGAAAGGGGTGAGAAGGAGAAAGAGAAGGAGAAGGTCGACCGTCACGCCGTCCCTCACGCCGTCTTCACCTATCCTCAGGTCGGTGCGGTCGGCATGACCGAGGCGGAGGCAAAGGCCGCGGGATACAAGATCCTGGTGGGAAGGGCCGAGTACGGGGACGTCGCCAAGGGGTACGCCATGGCCGAGGAGGAGAGCCTGGTGAAGGTGATCGTCAATAGGAAAGACGGCAGAATCCTGGGATGCGCCATCGCCGGCTCCGATGCCGCAGACCTGGCTCAGCAGGTCGTCTATCTGATGAACGCCGGAGATCAGGACTACGGGCCGATGGTGAGGTCTCTCGTGATCCACCCGGCCCTCAGCGAGGTGGTGGCCAGGGCCTTCGCTAACCTCATGCCGCCGAAGGAGGACATAGTCAGATGAACGAGTTCATGGAACTCGCCCTGGAGGAGGCGAGGGTTGGGATCGAGAAGGATGACGGCGGCCCCTTCGGCGCTGTCATCGTCCTTGACGGCGAGGTCGTCTCGAAGGCTCACAACGAGGTTCTGAAGCGAAACGACCCCACCGCCCACGCCGAGATCCTGGCGATCCGGGAGGCCTCCTCAACCCTTGGCAGGTACGACCTCTCCGACTGCGAGATCTACTCGACCTCCGAGCCCTGCCCCATGTGCTTCTCCGCCATATTCTGGGCGAGGATCAAAAGGCTCGTCTATGGGACGACGAGGGAGGATGTGGCCGAGATAGGCTTCGACGACAGCTTGATCTACGACGTCATCCGGGGCGAGGCGGAACTGGAGCAGATGGAGCTGGTGAGCCTCGATCGGGAGGGGTGCCGGGCGGTTCTGGAGGAGTGGTGCTCTAAGGAGAACAGGAGACTATACTGATAAGATTATAATAGGCTAATAAAATGTTGCTTAAACCAGTATCATGAAGTGAAATTTCCGCATCTTGGAGTTGGGCTAATAATAATCAGATCATTGTAAACTTCGTTATACATATACTGATTATGTTCGCTTTTATAAACGCATAATGAATCATCATAAGCGTCTTTTGCCATTGCCAAATTGTAGTTCTTATCCTCGTAATTAGATAACATGGCGTAGGCACCTGCCAAACTAAACTTAGTAAAGGCGTAATCTAGCGGGTATTCATTTTTTGGCCTTGTAGTTAGAGACGTCTCGAATATATTGATAGCATTTTTTAGATAATTTTCATTGTTTGTAATCTTATATTTTGTTATATATGCAACACCTATATTATGTAATGTAATCCAATAATCGAGTTCGGATTCGTTCTGTCTTATTTGTTTAGATTTGTAAAGATATTTCAGGGATTCATTCAAATATAAGTCATTCTTTACTAATTCAGAGAGTTTTAAATACATTATGCCTAATCCATTTACAGTATCTGCATAGTAAATTGGGTAGTCGTTTTTATTTACTATGTCGAGTGAGTTAGTATAAAAATTCTTAGATTCATTTAAATTGTATAAACTGTTTTGGAGTTCTGAAAGGTCGCAAAAAGATGTTCCAAGGTTATTATTAATTGTGGCTTTTTCAAGTTCATCCATACTGCTATTGAGGGCCATACCATAGTATTTAATAGCCTCATTTAGGTAATATATGTCCCCATAGAACTTGTATAAAGATCTATGAACATTTCCCATATTATTTTGAATCTTAGCATCATCTTCGTGATTGGTATATTTTTGCCGGATCTTAAGAGCCAATGTAATATTATCTTTAGCCTTATTTAAGTTGTATTCCGTATCTCGAACATCAGACAGGCATGCATATGTCATACCCAGATAGCTCCTCGTTTCGGCGTATTCTAATGAGCAGTTATCTTTTTCGTAAATATTAAAAGAGCTTTCAAAAAATTCAATGGATGTATTAAGGTTGTATGCTTTATTTTCAACACCCGATAGAGAGCAATATGCTAAACCGAGGCCGTTAAGTATCTGAGCCTTTTCATCGGCTCGCTGGTCGAATACACCACTATTAAGAACTTCATTGTAGGCGAGAATAGATAACTTTAAATTCTCCTTCTTTCGACGAATTTTCGCTAATTCGAGATATGTATCACCCAACTTTTTCTGAGTTTTAGCGTAATCTTCAGATTTGTTATCATCGATTTTTTTAGTGATGCTGTTATACGCATTCAAAGCATTATTGAGGTTACTCTCCTTATCTTCATTTTTTGATAGAGCTTTGTAGGAATCCCCCAGAATAGCATTTATTTCGTAGTACTGTTTAGATAACTTGGATTCTAACGAAGAGTCCTGATCTGTGGCATACATATACAGCTTTGTGGCGTTATTACACGATCCAATAGCTGCTTTATAATCATGATGTTCAATATAATTTTTTGCATTTTTTATTTCTTCGTCGATTTCATCCGACGTGGTATGTAGCGGACCATTAATATTCCCCAAAATATCTAAAATATCTAGCAAAGCGGCGATACCACCAATAATGGTGCTAATGGCAACTAATGCACCTATTATTATTGCAGCTCGACCTTTCGTAGACATTGTGAACTTCACTACTCCAAATATACTATTTTAGAGGCGCTTCTATATATGCCTCGACATCATCAGCTATCGGAATTTTTAGTAAAGATACTCTTTTATATAAAAAGAATCTTTTTGGCTTGATGTTTTGATCCCTACATTCTCCATCAAAGTAGAATCACATTTTCTCGTTAAACGTATTCTATCATCCTTATTTTTCATAACTACTCTTTCATCGTCGGATTCGTCCACAACCATTTTTCCAAATTTTATACCTTCTGTTATTTCTATTGGTGTTTCAGAGATCTGCCAGATACCATCGATGGTTGCGTATTCATTATTACCTAGGAAGGAATTTTTAAAGTGAATGGCTATGATAACCGATTTCTTATCGCTTTCTTCTGTTAGCGACTTTTTATAGGTATAAGTTTTCTCATCCATTGTGGCATCGGATATAGACGGTTGAACAGTGGCTGTATCTACAATATTGTTATCCTTGATGAGTTCAACGCAGACCTCATCTCCAGATACATCGACCTCTCTAATTTTCAGTTCGTACCCTTCCATAAGGTACAAGGACTTGCCCGCTTTTATAGTTAACTCCTTAACATAGTTATCGTCATAATCCAAAAGAACTTGAGATAGAAGCCCACTCTCCATCAAATCAGGAGTGTCCTTGGACTCGTCGTAAAGATATGAAATATTTCCGTCGCCTTTCACATAAGAAGAAAAGAACTCCCTTCCAAGAAAGCCAATTACCTTAAATTCACCCCATTCATCAAATTTGAGCCGTTGGATTTGGGTTTCTGTTGTATATATAATGCCGCTATCTTTCTCAAGATACATATCATCGGTTATGTTCATCCGGAGAGTCTCGGTCTTGATGCCATTATTCAAGTCGTAGTAGAAACCAGGAAATGAGGTGGCATTTAGGCTTACTTCGCCACTCACAGTTTGCATGATATTACTACGAATCTCATAAGAACCTGATTCGCGAATCTCCTTGCAGATATAAAACTTAAGAGGATTCTCGGTCGTTATTTCTTGATCTGCTGTCTTAATACTAATATCCCGATTGAAAGAGAATCCCAGGATGTCTCCAATTAGAGGGATATTGTCGTTTTTATTGATAGATATCCTCTCTTTATTTGACATAATGATTTTCATTGTGTCACTATCTACATCGTCGATTCTCATTTGACCATAATCATTGCCCACCTCCACTTCAAGGGGTTTTTCCGAGATCTGCCATATTCCATCGATCATCGCTTTAGGTGGATCATTTGATACGTAATTGAAATGGACGGCTATGATTACTACATCTTCCGCATTTCCGAGATCTTTCTTGTAAGTATATGTATAATCGGATAATTTGATAGTATCTACCGAATCAGGGAGTAGGGTATCATCCTTAATTAATTGTACCAATGGCCTAATTTTCCCATTTTGCGTTACCCATCCAACTATTGCCAATTCATATTCTTCTCCCAGTTCTAAGGGATTATTTTCTGTGAGCTCAAAATCGTCATTATTATCGTTAAGTATTATGGATACTTTTTCATAATCAAGTAAATTGCTATCTTCCGATTGATAAGCCATATATGAATTAAATTCCGGGAGATCGTTGCTTTCGACATAACCCGCAAAGTACTTCTGACCCAAGAATCCAATAATCCAATATTCACCCCAGCTATGAGCACTCCTTTTATCGAACTCAAATCCGGTCTTTTGCGCTTCTGTTACATAAATAATTCCGCTATTTTCTTCAAGTTTATTGCCCTCTGAGATCGTTATATCAATTATTTCTCGTCCTAAGTCTTTATCCATATCATAAAAGAATGAAGAAAATTCTTTTGGACCCAAACTGTAATTGGATCCAGCACTTACATTCCCTATGGGACCCCTAACTTCAAAACCGATCACGCCACTTACAGGTGATAAGGTTATAAATAACGCTAATGATAATACCAGGTAAATGGTCTGCAGTCTCATTATTACTCCTCTACACAAATTATTAATTATGCAATTTGATCAACAGATAGTTATACCTTACGGAGGATTTCGATTAACCTCCGGTCGAACGTCCTCTTTTAAATACTATGTAAATAGAGATGGCCCGAATTTTGGGATTTTGGTTGGTTTTTCGAAATACTCTACGGTAATATGGGCACAATCTACTTTTCCAGTGATGAAGTTGGAGGCTGGATACCCCCTCCCAAAAGTTTTTAGTCTTTGGAACGAAGTACCCAGTGGTACTCTCCAATGACTCACATACATCTTAACCTGATAAATTTGTAACTATTCAGCACCCAACAACCAGCATCGGCAAACTCAATTGATGATATGTCGCGTGGCCAGTTCCAGAGAGCTAACTTCAAGTAACTTCGTCAGTAGATATCGTTTTCCATTCTAGCGCAAATTGTTTGTCGGCATGCCTTCATAACCAAAATCAGCATCATGCGGGCGATTCGGGATAGCTGAATAGTTACATAAATTTTTCGTATCGTGAAAGGCTTTCGAATATCTTCAGTGATTACCCCGACGAATTCGAGTTTACCGCAGAGGGTGTATTTCGTAGGTCACTACCACCACTGTGTCCCGACTGCGGGACACATA
>Ga0265594_1003099_pt1 | contig 11273 bp, 11 predicted proteins | sample saktaG_11_FD_190147 | JGI IMG/M metagenome (GOLD analysis project Ga0265594, IMG submission 190147) | Saline water microbial communities from Sakinaw Lake, British Columbia, Canada - sak_2011_5_24_80m | ecosystem: Environmental > Aquatic > Non-marine Saline and Alkaline > Saline ... | reverse complement strand
GTATCATACGGAGAAAAAAAGTAGCCATATCGCAAGCATTATGATAGAACGGGTCGATATGGTGGGATACGCGATAAACATGTTTGTTCGTATCATTTCAGACGGGTTGCTGATGGCCGCGTATCTTGTGTTTCTCGTTTTTATTTCATGGCAGGTTTGTGCCATTATTTTTGTAGTTGGGGTCATCAAGCATCTTGCTACCATGGTTTTTATAAAAAGAGCGGAATCTTTGGGTGAAAAATGGTTAAAAGGCGCGAATCGTCAGATGATGAGGCTATTGGAGAGTTTGCGAGCGATAAGGTTAATAAAATCCATGAGCAGAGAGTCTTATGAAAAGAAGCGTTTCTCTGAGGCTACTGAGTATCAATCAAATATTCAGATAAAGCATACGATGAATTCAGAAATGATGACAGCTATTGACGCTTTAGTAGCGCCTTTTTCTTTTGTTTTGATAATTTATGTTTCTGTGAATATCCTGCACCTGAGCGGAAGTTATATACTTGTATTTCTTTTTGCCCTGATGCGAATGATCCCGCAACTCAGCACTATAAATAAAAACCGTAACCAGCTTAGCCTCAACATGGCTAACATGGACGCTGTCTTTGATCTTCTTGATGAAGAAAATAAACCAAAGATTGAAAAAGGAGAAATAAAGATCGAGAAATTTGAAGACGTGATAAAGTTTAATGAAGTGAATTTTAGATATAAAAAAAATATGACTGTACTTGAAGATGTATCTTTTTCCATTCCCAAAGGGACAAGCCTGGCTGTTGTCGGCGCGTCAGGGAGCGGAAAATCAACCATAATGGATCTTTTGTTGCATCTATATGACCCAACTTCGGGGGATGTGACCATTGATGGTACCAGCCTGCGGAAATATGACATATGTTCGTGGCATAATCTTGTCGGTATCGTACATCAGGACAGTTTTATTTTTAACGACACAATACACAACAATATACTATATGGTAATCTCAACGCGCGTGAACAAGATGTTGTTGAAGCCGCAAAAAAGGCGCATATCCATGATTACATAGTAGAACAGCCGGATGGATATAATACTTTGCTTGGTGAAAGAGGGATAAACCTTTCCGGTGGACAGAGGCAGAGACTTTCTATTGCCAGAGCCATTTTAAAGAAACCTGAAATTCTTATACTGGATGAAGCAACCAGTTCTTTAGACAGCATTTCTGAAGGCATGATCCAGGAGTCTATAGAAGAGATCAGTAAAGAATGCACCATGATTCTGGTTGCTCACAGGCTGTCAACCGTGCGTAGCGCGGACAAAATACTAGTTTTGGAAAAAGGAAGAATAGTAGAAAAGGGAACTCATCGCCGATTATTGGAGAATAAAGGCAAGTATTGGGAATACTATACAACGCAAAGCAAAGATTTTAAAGAAAAAGATTATGAAAAAGTAGAAGTATAAATTTTTACTGAAAGAGGAAGAAGATGAAAAAAAATAATAGGGTAAAATTTGCGATCATAGGTTGCGGAAGGATAGCGTATCGTCATATTGAAGCTATTCAGGCAAACCCGCAAGCGGAACTAATAGCTCTTTGTGATCTGGATCTCTCGCGCGCGAAAGAAAGAAATGAAGGAGCTAGCGTGAAAGTATATCAAGATTACAGGCAGATGCTGAGTAAAGAGGATATAGATGTGGTAAATATTATGACTCCCAGCGGTATGCACGTTGAACACGCGCTAGATATTATCAGGAATTTTAACAAGGACGTAGTCATAGAAAAACCAATGTCACTTACGGTATCCGGAGGATTGAAGCTTATCGAAGCGGCAAAAGAACATAATGTTAGGATCTTTGTTGTTCATCAGAACAGGTTCAATAAAGCTATCAAAAAGATCAAAGAAGGAATTGATAATAATCTATTCGGGAAGATAGGGTTAGCTACGATAAGGATAAGATGGTCAAGGGGGCAGAACTATTATGACAGAGATCCATGGCGTGGGACATGGGCTTTTGACGGAGGGGTGCTTACTAACCAGTCAATTCATCATATTGATCTTTTGCGGTGGCTGATCGGAGAGGTTAAAAGTGTATCGGCAATAGGCGCGACACAACTTGTTAACGTTGAAGTGGAAGACACTGCCTGCGCCTGGCTTAAGTTTAAAAACGGAGCCTTAGGCGCGGTGGAAGCTACAACTACGGCTCGTCCAATGAACAACGATCTTGAGGCCTCTATATCGATATTGGCTGAAAAAGGTACGGCGATTATTGAGGGATTTGCTGTGAATAAGATTACTACCTGGACGTTTGGGGATATGGATATGAATGATTTTTCTGAAAGTCCGCCGAATGTTTATGGTTTCGGCCACAATACTGTCATAGACAACGTCGTGGATGTAACACTAAACGGAGGAGAGCCGATTGTAACCGCGGAGGACGCTTTAAGATCAATAAAGTTTCTGAGCGGAATATATAGATCCATAGAACTTTCCGGCGCGGAAATACGGTTGGAAGATAATCCTGTTTCGGAAAAATTGGGAGTAATTGATACTAAAAGCCAGGCTATTGCTGATCTGTACAGGACAGATGTTGTTTTGGGGAGGAAAATCTGATGGGTGTGTATATTGTAACAGGCGGGGCAGGATTTATAGGTTCGGGGGTTGCTAAGAGGCTTGCGGCGAAAAATAACAAAGTTTATATCATTGACGATCTGTCAACAGGCTTTGAACGAAATCTTCCCAAAGATGCTATTTTTTATAGGGCTGATATTGTTGATTTTCAGGTTCTGAGCGATTTGAAGATCCCTGATAAAATAGACGCTGTTTTTCATCTAGCCGCCCAGGCTTCAGGGGAGGCTTCATTTGACGATCCGGCGCGTGATGTGGATGTAAATTACAAAGCTACTTATAATATGTTAAGACTGGCCGAAATGAAAGACATAAAACGGTTCATATACGCCAGTTCCATGAGCGTATATGGTGCTCCGAATACTGATGATTGTGTGGTTTTCGAAGATTCTCCGTGCAATCCAAGTTCCTATTATGGTTGTAATAAGCTGGCGTCCGAAAAATTGATTAATGTTTTTACGAAAAAGAGCGGTGTCATTCCGACTATTTTCCGGTTTTTTAATGTTTATGGTCCGGGACAGAATATGCTGAACATGAAACAGGGGATGGTCAGTATATATATGGAATATCTGCTGAAGGGAGAGACCATTTGTGTCAAGGGTGCATTAGACAGGTTCAGGGATTTTATTTTTATAGATGATGTTGTGGACGTGTTGCTTGCAAGTGAAAAGTGCGAAGGAGCTTACAAAGAGACCTTCAATCTTGGTACGGGCACTATGACAACAGTAAAAGATCTGATCTCTGCGATGCTGAAAGCGTACGGGAAAGAAAGTTTTGATCAATGGGTTAATGTTGAAGGAAATACGCCGGGCGATATAAGAGGATGCGTGGCGAATATAAGAAAATTGAAAGATGCGCTTGACTGGAAACCGAAATATCAGGTTATGGACGGTATGAAAAAAATGCAAAAATGGACAAGTGATACCATAAGGTGGTGGACAGCGGAAAATGAATAGAAAAAAAGTATGTTCATTATGCGGAAGTGATAATACAGAAATGGTAATTGATACAGTAAGGTTCGGGAAAAAGGCCGATGTGTACAGATGCGGGGAGTGTGATCTTATTTTTCTCGACCAAGATTCATTTGTCTTTCCCGAGGATTTTTATGAGAAGGAATATCATCAGACGTATCTAACACATATAGAGCCCGCGGCGTTGGAACCGAAGGCATATTATGAAAAAATGAAAAAATCTGCTAAAGTCTGGGCGGATAAGTTTAGCGGTATGTTAAAGGGGGATGAGGTTGTTCTGGATGTAGGGTGTTCTACGGGGAACTTTATGGATCTTGTAAAAGGCAAAGTACGGGAAATTTACGGGCACGAATTAAATTTAAGAGAAGTCGATTTTTGCCGAAATGTTCTTGATCTTAACGTGGCGGATCAGCCGCTTGGTGACAGATTTAAGGAAGGTACGTTTGATTACATTACGATGATCTATGTTTTGGAACACATTTCTGAACCAAAGGATTTTTTATGTTTTCTGAAAAGATTTCTTAAACCCGGAGGAAAACTGGTTATTCTTGTTCCCAACGCGAGGGATGCTTTGGTTAAATTATATGATATTCCGGAATTTAGAAATTTTCATTACTGTATAGAACATCTTTTCTACTATACTCCAAAAACGATCAAACGTCTTTTTGATCAGGCAGGCATGGAAGGAGAGATTGAAGTAATACAGGAGTATCCCATAACTAACCATTTAAATTGGATGTTCCGCCGCGCTCCAAGTGATACACTTGCTTCCAGGAGAGGAACCCCGCAGGATGTTTCTTTAGAAACAAAAGCGCTATCTGAAGCATGGTTTACATTATGGGATAAAATTGACGGGTTGTATAAAGAATTTTTAAAAGAGAATGATTTTGGCGATCGGATCTGGTGTGTTCAAAAAAAAACACAGGAAAGATAACAATGAAAATAAAACCTCATCTGAAACATTTATATAGAACGGGCGCGGACGAGAAGAAAAGGACAGGGTACTTGCGCTTGGATATGAACGAAGCGGTTTCCGGACTGCCGGAAAGTTTTGTAAAAGAAGCGCTTTCTGGAATTACCGCGGAAACATTAGCCGCGTATCCTTCATATAAGGATCTTGAAGAAAAAATTGCTCTGCATAGCGATCTGAGTCCCGAAAATATATGTTTGTCGAATGGCTCCGACGCCGCGATTAAATATATATTTGATGCTTATGTGACAGCCGGAGATAAAGTTTTGCTTGCTGACCCTACGTTTGCAATGTACCCGGTATACTGCGGCATGTTTAACGCTGAGAAGATAATGGTGGAGTACAATCCGGATTTCACCTTTCCCTCGGATGATTTTATTAAACAAATAGTTCCCGGCGTAAAATTAGCCGTTCTGGTTAACCCGAATAATCCAACGGGAACATTCATCGAACGTGATATTCTTTTGAGTGTGATCAAGAAAGCTGAAAACAATAACACGATTATAATAATAGACGAAGCATATTTTTATTTTTATCCTGATTCGGTAATAAAATATGTTGAAACGTTCAAAAATCTTATAGTCCTTCGGACGTTTTCCAAACTTTGCGCTATGGCCGCGGCGAGATTGGGGTATGCCGCGGCATGTCCTGAAATAGTGAAGAACTTAAAGACAGTAAAACCGACTTATGATGTGAACGGTTTTGCGGTATTTTTGGGTGAGAAAATATTGGATGATGTGAATGTGATCAAAACCTTGATATTGTCGGCAGAGGAGGGGAAAAGGTATTTGAGCCATAAGTTGTCCAAAGCGGGAATAGAACACAGAGAGGGATGTGCAAATTTTACATTAATAAAAACTCGTGAGAGAACAAGTGAAATTATGGAGAGGCTTGCCGGTGAGAACATTCTGGTAAACGGACGATTTAAACAACCATTTTTGCAAGATTATATAAGGGTTACAAGTGGTGACAAAAAAGCTATGAAACAATTTTGGGATGAGTTCATTCGTATCTGGAGGTCTGATATATGATGAAATATGTGCGATTTTTCGAAAAGGTATTAACGTCTTTTAATGTCCGACTGAAGAGCTTGGCGAAACAAATCAGTAAATGGTCTATCCGACGGGCTCTTTCTGAAAAACGAATGACAGGGATGTTAGCGAAGTTGCGGAAAACAGTGCCGGATATTTCCACTCAGGAGTTCAGCGAGAAAGATACATTCGATGATTATATCGAACTAAAAAAACGTTCTTTGCAGGCTTTTCAGTGTTTTTTGATGCTTAAAGCACTGGAAAAATTGCCTTCCGGAAGATTGACTGTAGTGGATATTGGGGATTCCGCGGGGACGCATATGCGTTATTTGAAAAAATTAACTGAAGGCAAGTTTGATGTTGATACGATAAGCGTTAATCTGGATGAACGCGCGATAGAAAAAATACGCCGACAGGGATTGGAAGCTATTCATTCTCGTGCTGAAGAAGTGGATCTTGGTGACAAAGAGATTAGCTTTTTCACTTCTTTTCAGATGGTGGAACATTTACACAATCCGTCGATTTTTTTTAGGCGTCTTGCAAAAAAATCTAAGGGTAAGCGAATGGTTATAACGGTTCCTTATGTGAAAAAGAGCCGTGTCGGACTGCATAACATAAGAAACGGTTTTACACATCCCATAAGGGCTGAAGAAGAACATATATTTGAATTTTCTCCGGAAGATTGGTCTCTTCTTATGCTTCATTCTGGATGGAAAGTGGTTCACAGTGAAATTTATTACCAGTATCCCAGAAGATGGGTTATTTTTAATCCGTTATGGAAGGTCTTTTGGCGCACGGCTGACTATGAAGGTTTTTGGGGCGTGATTTTAGAAAAGGATACAACATATTCTGATTGTTATCAAGATTGGGGAGAATAGTCGGTTGGCAATTTGCCGGTTGTAGGCCGTTTCACCTACGAAGCGGAAAAAAAGGAGTTTTTAGGGAAAACTATACCGTTTGTAAAGTAGCACTTAACAAATGGCATAGCTAAATGTAAACCGGAAAACAATTGAAGGAGCAAAATATCATGAAAGCTGTTGTTTTTGGAGGAAGTGGGTTTTTGGGCAGTTACGTTGCCGATAATCTTTTGGATAAGGGATATGAGGTTGTAATTTTTGACATGAAACCGTCTGAGTATTTAAAACATGGGCAGGAAATGATTATAGGTGACGTCTTGGATATGGCTGGGGTTAAGTCCGCTGTTAAAGGTGCCGAGGTGGTGTATAATTTTGCCGGTATCGCTGATATTGATGAAGCAAGTGAAAGGCCGCTTGACACTATCAAGCAGAATATACTAGGTAACGCTCATATTTTGGACGCTTTAAAGGACGAAAAAATTAAGCGTTATGTGTTCGCGTCTACGGTTTATGTTTATAGCGAGTCCGGATCTTTTTATAAGAGCAGTAAACAGGCGTGTGAATTATATATCGAAGATTATTCTAAAAAATACGGTACCCCTTACACTATTCTGCGTTACGGGTCTCTTTATGGGCCGCGTTCGAATGAAACGAATCCGATATACACTCTTCTTAAAAAGGTTCTTACTGAAAACAAAGTTTCATATTGGGGCAATGGCGAAGAAACAAGGGAATACATTCATGTAGAGGATGCCGCGCGCTGTTCAGTCGAAATACTGGATGAAAATTTTGTTAACCAGAATGTTCTTATTACAGGACACCATCCGATAAAGTCAAAAGATCTGGTAATTATGATTAACGAAATATTAGGCGATAAATTGACGGTTGAATTTCGTAATGAAGATACAGATATGCATTATCAGGTAACCCCATATTCTTTTAACCCGCGTATTGGCCGGAAGTATGTTAGCTCCTATTATCTGGATATGGGGCAGGGGCTTCTTCAATGTATAGAAGAACTACATCAAAAATATTCAAAAAAGGAAACATTGAAATGATCGAAAAAACGAAAAACAACTTTAAAGTGCTGTTCCTTTACCCGAATACCATGATGGCGACACTTGTGCCGATACATTTATCTCAGTTATCTGCTTGTTTAAAAGAAAGGTCTATTGATGTAGAACTTTTCGATACAACTTTTTATAAGACGGAAGAGGTAAATTTTGAGCAGAAGAAAGTAGAACTTTTACAACTAAAGCCTTTTGATCTTGCTGAGAAAGGAGTTGGATTTAAAGAAACTGATATCTATGACGATTTAGTTGAAAAGGTTCTTAGTTTTAAGCCCGATCTTATTGGCGTTACTATTGTGGAAGATACCTATGATCTGGCGCTTTCGTTGCTGGAAAGGATAAAAGATTTTAATATACCTGTCATTGCCGGAGGTGTGTTTGTAACCTTTTCTCCGGAAGAAGTTATTTCCAACGCGACTGTTGATATGGTTTGTGTCGGAGAAGGGGAAGAAGCCTTGGTGGAACTTTGTGAGAGGATGTCCGAGAGCAAAGATTATTCAGATATAAAAAACATATGGGTAAAAAAAGAAGGCGTGGTCAAGAAAAATTGCCTTCGCCCATTAACTGATATAAATAAGCTTCCGCATATTGATTATGATATATTCGGTAAAAAACGATTATATCGTCCGATGTTTGGGAAGATATTTGCTATGCTGCATATAGAGCTGGATAGAGGCTGTCCCTACGAGTGTACTTATTGTGAAGCTCCGAAATTGAGAAAACTGTTTATGGAGAACAAATGCGGGATATATTACCGAAGAAAAAGCGTGAATAAGATAATTTCTGAAATTAAACATCTCGTTAGTAAGTATAAACCGGATTATATAAATTTTAATTCTGAAACTTTTTTGGCGAAACCGGTTGTGGAGTTAAAAGAATTCGCCGAATGTTATAAGAAAATTGGCATTCCTTTCTGGTGTCAGACACGCCCGGAGACAATAAGCGAAGAAAAGGTGAAGATATTGAAAGATATGAATTGTGCCAGTCTTCAGTTCGGTATTGAGCACGGGAATGAGGAATTCAGGTCGCGAATGTTGAAGAGATTCGGGTCAAATTGGCAGATGATAGAGGCTTTTAAAATAGTCGAAAGATATGACCTGCCATATACTGTAAACAATATTATCGGTTTTCCAGAAGAGACCAGAGATTTGATTTTTGACACCATAGAAATAAACCGCCGGATTAACCCGCGGACGATGAATTGTTATTTGTTTACTCCGTATAAGGGAACAGATTTGTATAAGTATTGCATTGAACGGGGATACTTAAAAAAAGATAGCAAAGTACATCAGGTTCTGGACAGTGTTGAGATGAAAATGGATTCCATAAGTTATGAAGAAATAAAAGGTCTGCAGAGAACGTTTCTTTTGTATGCTAAGTTTCCAAAGTCAGAATGGGGCGAAATAAAACAAGCAGAAAAATTTGATGAAAAGGGCAACAGTGTATTCGCGAAATTTCAAAGAATTTATAGAGAAAAATATTTTTGAGATATACCAGACGGCAGTCAATCGGCTAATCAGATGAAGGAGGAGAATGATACCGGCACTTTTATTAGGAAGAGAAGGAAGTATAGGGTTTCCGGGCAAGAATATTTATCCGGTATTGGACCGGCCTTTAATGGAGTATCCGCTTCTTGCCGCGGTGAAGGCGCCCTCCGTGGATGAAGTGTACGTTTCGACAGATTCAGAGAAAATCAAGGAAGTCGCGAGAAAAAATAATGTCAACGTGATTGAGCGACCCTCCTATCTTTGCACGAAAGAAGCTTTAGGGGAAGACGCTTTCCGGCATGGATACGAATACATAAGAGATCTTGGTAAAAAAATCGAGTTTATACTTCTTCTTTTTTGTAACGCGCCTTGTATTCTTCCGGAACAGATCGAAGAAGGCGTTAGGATTTTAAGAGAAAGGGAAGATATAGATTCCGCTGTTACCGTTTCACGGTACAATATGTTTTCGCCTGTACGCGCGCGTCGCGTAAATGAAGAAGGGCTTCTTGAGCCGTTCATCCCGTTTGAGAATTACCGGAAAGGTGTTGAGATAAATTGTGACCGTGACGCTCAAGGGGACGTTTATTTCGCGGATGTATGCCTGTCTCTCGTTCGCCCGAGATGTCTTGATGAGCTGGAAAACGGTGTCTTGCCGCAGAAGTGGATGGGGCGAAAAATATACCCCATCAAGCAATGGGGCGGATGCGACGTTGATTTTCAGTGGCAGGTGCCGCAAGTCGAGTTCTGGCTTAAAAAAAACGGATTTACTGAAAACTCGTTACCGTATTAAGTGGCAAAATGAGAGATAGGATTATAGATCCCGACCCAAGACCGGGACGGCAAAATGAGAACGCGGAGATGGTATCTCTACAATGCGAAATCTACGTAATATGCGCCAGTTTTATTAATTATGGCCGAAACTTTATATGTCCAAAAAAGAGAAACGGCACTCAGTGAGTGCCGAATTATCGTGGACACAATACAGACGTTTGATGATTGTAAAAGATAAAAAAAGCCCGTAAGTTTTATGAAGAAGGAAACCGCATGTTCGAGCAATTGGCGGAAAAATATAGACAGGAGTATTTCGCTTAATGGAAAAACTATTGTCGGAAAAAGAGGAAAAGAAAGAAGATCTGTTGGATTTTAAAACTCTCCATAATGAAGAGGCTCACGCGATGTCTTTTGAGGAATATCTAAAGGAGCGTGATGTATAAGCTCCTTATAATTCCTTCCGCGAAAAAAGATCTGGATAAATTGCCGAAGAAAAACTTCATGCAAATTAAAGATAAAATTCTTCTGCCGGGAAAAGATCCGCGTCCCGGGGTGTTTTAAAATTAACAGGCGACGAGGGATATCGGATGAGAAGTGGTGATTATGGGATTTTGTATAGGATAGATGATAAGAAAAAGGTTATTTACCTTTATATAATAAAACATCGCCGAGAAGCGTATAGATAATGGGATAATACGATAGACATTTATGCGGGCCCCCGGGGAGACATATAAACAAGGACTGATAAAGGGATGAATCTGCCGATTAATATCAATGATCTTTTAACGGCGCGGACTGTGGAATGGGAACGCTTAGAAGTTAAGGCCGGTTGGAATCCTGTCACTTCCATGCGTTACCGAAATTGGAGAGTTGGAGAGTTTTTGAAAGAATTGGATATGACAGAGGGGAGAGGAACGGGTATTCCTAAGATATTGCGTGAAATTAGGAAAAATAAGTCTCCTTTGCCTGTTTTTCATACTGATAAAGATAGGTCTTTTATGGTGGTGGAGTTTCCGATTCATCGATCTTTTCTCACAAAGAAGCAACCGGCAACCCGAGTAGAGCAAGCCACCCCCCAAGTCACCCCCCAAGTCACCCCTCAAGTCACCCCTCAAGTCACCCTCCAAGTCACCGAACAAGTAACTGAACAAGTAACCGAACAAGTAACCGAACAAGTAAATCGATTGCTTTCCGTTATTTTAAATAAAGAACTAGGAACACGTGATTTAATGACGTTACTGAATATAAGCCATAGACCAACCTTTCTTTACACATATGTACAACCGGCATTAGGGAAAAAGTTTATAGAAATGACTCAGCCGGATTCTCCAAAGAGTCCTACGCAAAAATATCGGTTAACGGAAAAAGGGAAAAGGTGTTTAAAAAAGCAATGAACATTAATAAAAATACCTTTTTAGTTTTCGATTCTTTCATCGACATAAAAAGGATCAGCTTGCCGGCTTGTAAAACCGCCCCGGGCGAAGTTTATCTTTTTCCTTTAACTTCAAAAACATCCGTGATAAA
>Ga0265594_1003095_pt1 | contig 11281 bp, 15 predicted proteins | sample saktaG_11_FD_190147 | JGI IMG/M metagenome (GOLD analysis project Ga0265594, IMG submission 190147) | Saline water microbial communities from Sakinaw Lake, British Columbia, Canada - sak_2011_5_24_80m | ecosystem: Environmental > Aquatic > Non-marine Saline and Alkaline > Saline ... | reverse complement strand
GCGGGCGCGCCGCCGTATGGAACAAAATTAGAAACCCAAGAAATTCAAGGTCGCCTTTCATCTGCGGGCTAAAAGCCCGCAGTATTCAGGCGACCAAGGTAATAAAGGCGAGCTTATGAAGATGCGCATGGAAGGTGGAGACCACTTCATCGGAACTGGTAGGGTGGCGAGCGAAGCCTTGTTTGAGGAACTTTGCCATCCGGCCCGCTTGCATGGCGGGCGGGAGGACAGTCCGGGAATTGATCTTGCCTTAGCCCGCGACGTGGATGCAGAGGGTAAGCTATATGTAGACATTCCAGACGATAATTACATCAAAACGCATCCGAACGTGAAGTTCGTTCCCGTTGTCGGATTCCCCTTGCCGACTGAGGGGTTGGGTGTGTGCGTGGATGAAGACCGAAGCATATGCGGGATGTATTACCTGGGTGAAGGCGGACCTAGGCCAATCCACGAAGACCCGGCAGTCATGGAAGTCTACGAGTTGGACATTCTAGCCGGAAAGGAGGTTGGACAATACTTTTACCTGATTCTTGAGAAACTCGACGGCGACATGAGAAGAAAGTTTGGTCCGGACCAAGGATTCGCGAACATAAAAGAAATCGCCGGGAAACTCAAGGGAGATACAATCATTTCTGGAACACCCTTCTCGAAACAATAAATATCCCCGCTGCAGAGCAGCGGGGTATTCGAATAAAATAAAAAAAAATGGTCTCTTTTAAGGAATCAAGGAGTAAGGGCGAGGACGGTAGAGTGGACTCTAAAGTACGAGTTCCCATCCACCGCGTATACAGGTTGGAGGATGAGCTTTTACCTTATGTTCCCAACGAGTTGAGCGAGCCCGTGAAGAATATCATGGGTTTGAGGGATGAGATGACTGGTGAAATCCAGTGGGAGGCTGCTGTCGAGAGATTTGTGGAGCCTGAGACTCGGGATCTGAAATTTCTCGAAGTGATTCAGGAGGATCCAGGAAATTATCTTGGCGGCTACATACTTGATGAAGAATTAATGCTTGTAGACGATGACCCGCAAGTGAAATATCATGTGAGGAAGGGTTTTGGAGGGTGTGATCCGCCTTCTGCTGAAGGCGCCAACTACATCGAAGTTTATGGAGGGCAGGGTGTGAGTTTGGGTGTCCGACATAATGCTGATCGTGAAGTCGACGCAGTATATATCGCAAAGCCGACGGAACAAGGATACGAAAGGTATTCCCTCTACAAACTGGAATCCCTTAAGGGACTGCGGATGAACATTCTTTTTTCAGAGCGGATAAACTACGTCGACCAGGTATTAAGAGACTATGACGGCCCCGAAGGAATTGCAAACATAAACCAGCTGAGGCTCATGTTCGAAGACCAGGTTAGAGTCAACTAGATTCTCGAGACAACAGACTTAAATAATCTTGTAGTCCCAATGAATACTTGATATGGGCGTTGGAATACTATCCGGGACGAAAGTCATAATCGGAGACTCCGAGACCAAGAGCCTTCTTAAAGAGCGCGGTTTCGGAGGTCGGAGTTTGCCGACGACAAAGGGGCCATCTTCGGCCTTCAGCCTCAATGACCCTGAACAAGAGAGGATATAAATGGGCGTTGGAATACTATCCGGGACGAAAGTCATAATCGGAGACTCCGAGACCAAGAGCCTTCTTAAAGAGCGCGGTTTCGGAGAGCTTGAAGGCAAGCGTCTTGTAATCTCCCTTATCGAGGCGGTCTTTCTCGTGGATACTGAGAAGATTTCGGTTATGAAGGGGGACAAGGAGCTCTCCTTCGAAGACCTTTTGAAGATAGGTTCGAAGGCGGAGAAGGAATTCTACAACAAGTATATAGTATTCAAAGACATGCGAGGGCGCGGATTACTAGTCCGCACGGGCCTGAAATTCGGAACAGACTTTCGAATCTACGAGCGCGGTCAATCCATCGGCCGCGGCCACTCGACCAAGCTAGTCCACGTCGTAGCTGAAGAATACAACTGCAGCTTCCCGGAAATGGCGCGGGCACTACGCCTTGCGAAAAACGTCAATAAAGACATGATCTACGCCATAGTCGACGAAGAAAGCGACGTAACATACTACATCGTCGACCGCGTCAAACTCTAGAAAAAAATGGCGACGAAAGTAAGCCATCAGCCACCTGAAGAAGAACTTGTGAATGGCGTCCCCAGGGAAAAATACGAGTGGCTGACGGGGGTCGGGGAGGTCGTCCAACAGTATGTTAGCTCCCACAAGGTTGAGATTGATAGTCCGATGGCTGGCATGTGCCAGGGTCATGCCTTCTGTGGTCAAGCGTTTTTAAGGGAATTGGGGGTTGGCTCGTCTGTTTGGATGAATATAAGAAGCGACGGAGTTCCAGACCACTTTGTTCCCGTAGTGGACGAAGGCCAGGCCATTTTAGATGCGTATACCGCAGGTAGGATGGACACTTGGCCTATGGGAGATATCATCGTATGCACCCCAGATTCTGAAATAGGAAAAGGCAAATACCATCTAAAAAAGCTTTCAGAAGACTTTCCAGACGAGAGAGGCCGGCCGAGCACATACCAACAGTTAATCGATGAAATCGAAAGAGTGGTGAGGCAAGACCCGCCCGACCTCGAAGAGCTAAGGCAGACAAACCCATATAAAACATGAAATGACGACGAAAGGTAATCTCCCGCACCCGGAAGAAGAACCTGTAAACGGTGTCCCCCGGGAAAAATATGAGTGGCTAGTCAATGTAGGAAGGTTAGCTAGAGAATTCAATAAAGAACACGAAATTGGAATGGGAACCTGTCAAGCTCACAACTTCACCTTAGAGGCAATGCTTCAAAAACTTGGGGTTGATTGTAGAGTAGTTGTTATGGACGACCCGTATTCCCTTAGGCATTTCTTTGTTGTAATCCAGGGTGATGCTACCGATGATGAGATAAGCGCTGACGCCTACCCGGAGGGGGGAACCTACACGAAATTGATGGGCAATGAAGTTAATGTATTCAAAACTAAACTACCTGAAAACATACAGTATTATGGGGCGAGGGAATTGTCTGAGGAAAACGACCATCTAGCCGAGCGTCGGAGTGAATACTCAACAATTATAAAGCAAGTCGAGCAGGGTTTGGATGAGCACCCCCCAGACCTTGTAGAACTTGAGAAAAATAATCCGTTCAGAAAATGACTACTAAGAAGAAGCGTTTGGCGCGGGTTCAGATGGTTTCCAGGGAGATTCAAGTCGAGAATGAAGCTAACATTCATGGGATTTCGTCGCGAAGGATTGCGTTGTTTGCACACGAACTTCAAGATGAATACGGGATAAAGACCACAATCACTGATGAAGATTACGGGGAGACTGTTGACGCGACCAATGACGGGGAGATACTCGCACTCGGCATCGAAAACGAAGACTGGGTGACAGTCACCGTGGCCGGACGCCACCCGAAAAGGAAACTCGAAACCCTCACCCACATTTGGGATGATATCCTCAAAGACAGTATGGTGCTTGAAGGGGGAAAAGATTTAACCGAGTATTCGAAACAAGTAAAACAATTATTCACTCCAATGAGGGGAAAATAGAATGGAGAAAAAAATTCCGCCAAATAAAACTTACCTTTGAAGGATACCTTGAATTAAGTCCGAACGAAAAGATGCTGAGGCGACCCGCGAACACCTTGACGATGCAACCAAGATCATAGGACGTCTTCATTAACCTGATCGACAAATCCTTCGAGTGAGAGGTGGTCTTTATCCCAGCCGTGCCTTACAGTCTTGTCTGCGAGGAAGGTGTTGAGTCGTTGAGCTAGTTCATCCATGTATCTGCGGTAATTGCTTGTCATGCTGTAGTAGACTATCATCTCCGGGTACTTCTCTTTTAAATGTCTGATAAGCTCGAGGCCGTCCATACTCCCGTCAAGCTCGATGTCGGTGACCAGGATGTCCGGGGGCTTGCCTTCATGCTCTACGTTAAATTTTATGACTTGTTGCGCTCTTTCCGCAGCCCGGATTATCCCCGTCTCTTCTTCTCGTTTAAGGTGTTCAATATTGGCTTCTGTCATCCCTACGTTCTTCGGTTGCGGACCGTATAAGACGGGGTCCGGGCATTCGGGGTGCGGCGAATACATGACCCAGTTTTCCACCTCTTCCCTTCCCGCGAAGATGCCCATGTGGGCTGGATTATCCTCACAGATGAGAACGCTTAATTCCCTATTGAGGCTTAATGTCCTTCCTGATTGCTTGCGTTTCATGACGGCGATGGTCGACTGGTATATTCCGTTAAGCGTTGCAGATTGACCGAATGCGTGGCCTGGCTCGGTCTTAAATAAAGGATGCCCCTGATGCTCATATTCCTCGTCGATTAACGCACCGTAAGCATTACGGTAATCGACTGTAAGTTTCATCATCCTATCCAATACTTCAGAGGCTAATGCAGGAGAGAGTTTAAAGGATTCGTCCAAGGCACGGTGGTCCACGACCAAGAAAGCCGAGCTGGGCGCTGCATCAACATATTGACTCAAACCAGAAAGATACCTCTCCTCCCATTGGCGGATGGCATCATTACTTGAAGAAGCTAAATCAGATAGATTCCCCCCAGATTCGATGGCCGCCCTCACCTGAGTTACGAGGCCTGCCATATCAACGAAGACATTATCTTCAGCATGATGCTCAAGGATGTGGTCGAGAACGCCCTGACTGTCTATGAACTTGGACCACGCCGAAGACTTGATAATCCTTAGAAGAAGCTCCTTGATCTGATTTCCCGGATCCTCCTCCACCTGGATGTCGCGATCAAGCCTGCCAGCCACCCAAGTATTTATGATAGGGCGTCGCAGCAAGTCCCCAAGATTCGTAGTAGTCAAGAACAGCAAGTCATCTTTGCCCAAATCGATGTCTGACAAATCCCGGTCGCGTAAAAACCCGTATATTGCCGTGAAGGACTCGGCGGAAGGTTCAAGTGCGTTTAACCCCCCATTAAGTGCACGCTGGGAAAGATCATGTAAAAGAGGCTGGATGCGCTCGCCAAGCGCCGTCTCCCCCCTCAAAACCCGACCAACGCTTTCAGCGAAAGGATGCTTCTCCTCGATAAAGGGGCGGAGACCTGAAAAACCATCTGGAACCTCAAGCGGAAAAGAGCCTTCATCCGTATTATGCTGTTTAATAACCATGAAGCAAGAACCTCAAACAACAAGTATTAGGGAATTATTAGAGAAAAACAAGACTTGATTTTTTTAGGGAGAAAATTTAACTAAATACACCCAAAAAGTAGAACAATTATTCAGTCCCGCAAGGGAAAAACAGGATATTTAATTAACACTTACCATGATGAAACAATGAATCTCGTCGCTCTCGGCACCATCGCCTTGGACTCAGTCGAAACGCCGTTCGGAAAACGCGAAAACATTCTCGGCGGCTCGACAGTCTACTTTTCGCTCGCAGCCAGATTTTTCAGCGAGTGCGGGATAATCGGGGTGGTGGGAAAAGACTTCCCGCCAACGCATTTGGAATTTCTAAAGGGGAAGGGAGTCGATACTGCCGGTGTGGAGGTCGCAGACGGGAAAACCTTCAGGTGGTCTGGTGAATACGAGTACGACATGAACGTCGCCCACACCAAAAAGACCGAGTTGAATGTTCTCGCGGACTTCAAACCCAAAATCCCGAAAGAGTACGAGGATTGCACTTACCTTTTCCTCGCAAACACGGACCCCGACCTGCAGCTCGAAGTCATAAAAAAAGTCAAGCCAGAGTACGCGATATGCGACACTATGAACTATTGGATCGAGTCCAAGCGCGACAAGGTCGCGAAAGTGTTCGAGGCGTGCGACATGATAATCATAAACGAGGGTGAAGCCCGCCAGTTCTGCGAAACACCCAACCTCGTGAAGGCGGGACGCAACCTCCTAAACACACACACCGACCGAGTCGTCATAAAAAAAGGCGAGCACGGCGTAATCTACTTCAGCAAGAACACGTATTTTACGGGCCCCGCCTACCCCACGGAAAACGTGGTAGACCCGACCGGCGCGGGAGACAGCTTCGCAGGCGCAACCGTCGGCCACCTCGCCAAACACCGCGACTTCAACGACAAGCAAATCAAAAAAAGCCTGATCATGGGCTCGCTGATTGCAAGCTTCATGGTAAGCGACTTCACGGTAGACGGAATCAAAAAAGTCACCCAACAAGACATAGAAGAACGCTACCAGGAATTCCGGGAAATAGTCGCCTTCGACCACATGTTCTAAAAACCCGTTGATTTATTCAAGAAAATCCCTAAAGTATATTTGAAGGATAATGCCTAGCTGGAGACAGAAACATAAAAAATCCCCGGAAAGACCACGACGCAATAAGGGGAGTGGGCGGTCTAGACGGGGGGATGATTTAGCCCAACAAGCAAATGAGGCTTATGAAACGGGTGACTTTCAAGAGGCCGTCCGACTGAACGAGCAGGCTGCGAGGAAGTGCAGGAAAGAGGGGGCCAATGAGAGGGAAGGCCAATGCTACCAGCGTGCTGCAATAGTGTGCGGCGCACACCTTAAAGACTTTGAAGGGAAGATTCAATTCTGCGTGAAAGCAGCCCAAGCTTTCGCGAAAGCCGGCATGTACGATGTTTCCGGCAAGGAATACGAGGTTGCGTCGCGGGTCTGCGCGAGCAATCTCCCGGAGTCGAGAGGATCCATAACTGATTCTGCGCAATACTGGGTTAAGGCGGGTGAAGCCTTCGAGAAGGCGGAAGACCCAGACCGTGCCGGCAACGCCTTTCGAGCAGCCTCCATGCATTATGAGAGAAGGCTTGATGATCTGCCTCAGGCGGTTGAATACGCAACCCGCGCAGGCGAATGCCTCATGAAGGCGGGTTTGGTACAAGACGCGGAATCCTCTTTCGGACGAGCGCAGGCCATAGCGGCGGAACAGTTACAAGACGCAGAGCTTGCAGCCAGGATAAAGGAGAGGAGAATAGGAGCGTGTTGAGAATGCACAAGAAGAGATACCGTAAAAGCCCGGAGGGGATAAAGCGGAGTTCGCGAGCGCAGAAGGCCGATCAAAAGAGCAGGGAGGCGGGTAAAGCTTACGTTGACGGGGATTTTGAGGGGTCTGTAGGGTTGAACGATCAAGCCGCAATAATATACGTCAAGGGGGGCGAGCACCTTCACGCCGCCCAAAGATTCCATCACGCTTCCGTGACGTGCGGGAAAATGCTGGGCGACGTTGAAAGGCAGTTAACATATGCCGGGAAATCCGCGGATAACTATATGAGAGCGAGAATGCCAAAGGAGGCGGCAGTTGAATACAAGGTCTGCGCAACACTCTCAAAAACGAAACTAGAGGACCCGAATAAGGCGCTCGCATCGGGCGCGCGATTCAACGTTAAGGCGGGGGAATGCTTCACAGAGTGTGGAGACTATGCAGAAGCTGGAAACTGCTACCGAGTCGCCTCCATAGCCTACGGAATGGAACTCAAAGAATATCCGAAAGCTGTCGAGAATGCAACAAGCGCGGGAGAATGCTTCATAAAAGCCCACATGCCCGAAGACGCTGAAAAATCATTTCAGGCAGCGGAAAAAATCGCAACCCAAATGCTACGCGATCCAGAACTCGTCCGAGAGATAGGGAGACGGAAGATTAAAGCGCTTACAGGGATGTGAAAAAGCCTACCCCCTCTTCATAAAAATCTTAAGGCTTAACGGGCAACGCAAGTCCCCGGAACCTCCGCCCAAGCTATTCCGACCCAACTGCTTCATCCCGCCACCGAAAAAGATTCGGTTAAAGTCGTCATCCGGGGACATAACCTCAACAAACACTCCGTCGGGTGCGAGCATTCGTTCAACGCTTCGACCAGAGGCTAACCTCTCCCCGGAAGGAATAATCTCTTTTCCGAAGACGTGAGCCGCATAAAAAAAGTCGACAGAACCGTCCGGGATTTCAGAAGCATCCTGAATTCTCGACTCATACAACGTACACAAACCCTGCTGCTCGGGAGGAAGACCCCCGAGAACCGGCTTTAAATGATTTTCCACCATCAGGTTCGAAGGCTCGACCAACCATAAGTCTTCAAGATTAGGGCAATAATCAAAGATTTCCTCAACCTCGGGAGCGTGCATGCCAGTCCCCGCAAGAACCACGGTCCTAAAATCTTCAAGGCGAAGTCCATTATTTTCTAAGATAGGGACTACATAGGTGGAAAACTTCTCAGAATCCTCCAAGTGTTGACTAACTGGTTCAAGACCGCCTAACTGCATATCAACAAAAAAAGCTGAAACAGGACCACCCAAATACTTAAAGAACGGTCCCTTCCCCCCGCCGCCTCGAACACCAAACTTCTCCATGATAAAATATAAATAGGTAAATTAAAAGAAAAAAAAGGGATAAAAAAAAAACAAAACACCAAAGAAAGAGAACTCGGAGGGAAAACATTATGCTCGATGAAGAAAGCTCCCCAATCCAAACTTAATTACTAGGCCGCCCTATAGTAAACTACGTGCTCTGCCGGACGCAGGTTGTGCCAGTCTCGTCCGCAGTACTTAGACTAACCGTCGAACAAACCCCAAAAAAAGATTTGGAGAATCAATAAAAAATGCCCCGCAGGAAACATGGTCATAGTAGAAAAAATGCTACTTTAAGGGATGGGAGCACCAGGTCAGATAAGGCTGATAGTTATAGTAATGGCGCGGATCAGGCTGCTCGCAAGGGTGATTATAAAAGGGCAATTCGACTAAACGATAGGGCGGCGAAAGAATACCAGAAGTCTGGAAACCCCTGGCTTGCAGGAGAACAGTATAAACGCGCCTCAATAAACTGCGACAGGTTGGAAGATTTTGCAGGCCAAATTAAATACTCAGAAAAAGCAGCCCAAAGCTACTTAAGGGCAAACGAATTTGAGAAAGCGGGTAAGGAATACAGTATTTGTGCAACAGTAAATGCCCGAAGATTCGGGGATTCAGAAAAAGCAGCTAAATTCCACATTAAGGCGGGAGAAGCCTATCAAAAAGGTGGAATACACAATGAATCAGGAGAAAGCTACAGGTCAGCATCACAAACCCTCGACCAAGACCTACAAGACTATCCCCCAGCCGTCGAAATGGCAGCCCGCGCCGGAGAAAGCTTCACAAAAGCGGGTGACCCAGATTCCGCACGAGAAAGCTTTCAAACATCAATAAAAATCGCGACAGAAAAAATGGGAAATACAGAACTCGCCAAACAAGTCACCCTAAGATGGGGCAAAATCAACACCCCATAACAAGCAGCCCACACCCAAGACAACACTAAAACACCGGAAAAAAACCCTATTTAAAAAACAAAACCCCATAAATTCAACCCAAACCACGACGGAGTCGTGATGTAGCTCCGCGTCGGAGTTAGCCGACGACAAAAAGGCCATCATCACAACCACAAAAAAGGTTGCTCGATGACCCAGAACAACAAAAAAAAAAAGAAAACCACGACGGGGTCGTGGGGTAACTCGGCATCCTGGCGGGCTCCAGCGGAACCCCTTTTTCTTTTCCCGAAAAGAAAAAGGTGTTTCATCCCCAAAAAGAAAAGGGAGAATGAAACACACTACTGCTTGGAGCGCAGAGGGCCTAAAAGCCCAGTGACGACAAGAAAAAGGTCAGCGACGAATCAAAGATGTCGTAAAAACCGGAGTGACCTGCTGATGGGGGTTCAAATCCCTCCGACCCCAACGAGCCCTTTAAAAAAGGGCTTCACCCCAAATTTCGGGAGACTGAAAGGCCTCCCGGAGTGACTCTTTCTGCGAGTCACAGTACTAATTATAGTGGAAACAGAACTGTAATTGAACCCAGTAAAAAGAGTTATAATAACCGTCCCAAGTACAAGAAGAAGCCGAAAAACCAGTGGTCTCATGGACTTGACAGAAGCCTAAATGACGAGGAAATCCAACAGTTCTTTGACGTGATACCCAACCCCCGGCATAAGCTCTGCTTTCAGCTTATGTACTACCTGGGACTTCGGATTAGCGAGGGTGTGAAGGTCAGGATACAGGACTTTAACCTTGAACTAGAATGGTTTCGAGTGTATGCCCCTAAGACTGACCGAGTGGACTCACTACCGCTCAAAGACAACCCAATCGTGCCCACATTGAAGGAGTATCTGTATGAATATGGAGGAGAAGTAGAGCGTAATCAAGGATACTTAATCTACGGGGAAAACGGGCACATGAGCAAGTATTGTATGCGGAATAAGTTCGAGAAGTATAGGGAGAAGGCAGGTTTTATGGACATTTACGCTTGGAGTGAGGGAACTGGAAGGCAGAAGTGGGATAAGAAACCATTGTATCGATTCTCAACACACTCCTTACGACATAGTTACATCACGAAAGTCTACAAGGAAACCAAGAACCCCGTTGCTACCAAGGAATTAGCAAGGCACAAGAGCTTCAACACGACCTTGACGTACATCAACCTGGTTGACAACGATAAGGAAGAGGCGATGAGTAGGACGTGGAATCATAAGGAGGCTGAAATGGACGAGGACTTCACAGAATTCATGCAATTCTATCGAATGTGGAAGAAGATGAAGGAATAATAATTGTGGTAAAAAATTCAGAATACAGTAGAGAGATTTTTCAATTTTATACGTAAACTCCCCCATCAATTACAGTGATTACCTTCTGGTCGGAAAATTTTTGTCTCTCTTTGTTAGTAAAAGTAACCTCGACGATTAACTTTTCGTTATTGTGTTTGTAAATATCATATTCAATCTTAACATTTGGTTTTCCGATAAGGAACTTTTGATTTGTAGAATAATCCGCCCATTTCCAATCTTCCCAAGTTATACTTCGATTAGCACTTCCAATAAGATTTTTCTTAACAGTTACTCCATCACTATTTTGAATCGTCGAGTATACTCGCCCTTCAATACTACCTGCACCATCAGTTGCGTAATCGTTTTTTGTTTTTGGGATGAAATTAGCCTTAATTCCATCGTATTCAGAATCTGCATCCCAATTATCAAGAGATGTTTCATCAAGTATAATATACGCAACGTCATTCTGGCGTTTTTCATAACTTTGTGGTGGTTCCCCCTTTTTTATTACTCCACTTGGCTCCAAAAACCATGAGATTCCGATAAAGCTAATTATAATAAAAAAAAGAATGAGGAATATGAATAAACCTACTGCAACGCCAATAGCTATCTTAGTTGTTGAAACCATCTCTTAGTTAGTATTGGGTTTCCGGTAAAAATAGTTCATTTTGGTCTACCGCATGTGGAAGAAGACGAAAGGATTAATCGGAAAACAGACATTTGTTAATATTAAGGTATAGAATAAATACTGCAATATTTGATAATGAAATCCATTGATTT
>Ga0265594_1003092_pt1 | contig 11291 bp, 9 predicted proteins | sample saktaG_11_FD_190147 | JGI IMG/M metagenome (GOLD analysis project Ga0265594, IMG submission 190147) | Saline water microbial communities from Sakinaw Lake, British Columbia, Canada - sak_2011_5_24_80m | ecosystem: Environmental > Aquatic > Non-marine Saline and Alkaline > Saline ... | reverse complement strand
GTCGGTTCTGCCGGATAAATATAAATACTGGTTTATAAAAGAATGCTTTCGGGCAGCGAATGATTATAATAAAAATAAAAAATTAAAAATTAAAAATAAAAAACTAGTACCTAATATCAAAGTTCTAAAAAAAGAATTGCTCAAGGAACAAAATAGGAATGAAAAGACTAAATATAGAATCATCGGCCTAACTTTGGAAACCCGGCCAGACTATATCAATGAAAAAGAATTGTGGCAGATGCGGGAACTGGGATGTACGCGGGTGGAGTTAGGCGTGCAGGCGCTTGATAATAAAATTTTAAAATTAAACAAACGGGGCCATGGCATAGCCGAGATTACAGAAGCCACAAAACTTCTCAAAAATTTCGGATTTAAAGTAACCTATCATATTATGCCCGGCCTGCCCGGTTCCACCCCGGGAAAAGATTTTAAAATGTTTAGCCAACTTTTTTCTGATGAGCGCTTCCAGCCGGACCAGATTAAATTTTATCCCACGGTAGTTACCCATGGCAGTTTATTATATAGATGGTGGAAAGCCGGTAAATACAAACCGTATACGGACAAACAACTGCAAAATCTTATTATAAAATGTAAAAAAGTAATCCCTCCTTATGTAAGAATCATTCGCCTTATTCGCGATATTCCCAAAGAATCAATCATGGCCGGAAATATTATTACTAACCTGCGGCAGGTTATAAAAGACAAGGGCGTAAAATGTAATTGCATCCGCTGCCGGGAAGTCGGAAGTCAAAAATTTAAAATAAAAAATGCAAAATTAGCAATTAAAAAATATAAAGCTTCTGGAGGACAAGAATATTTTATCAGCTACGAAAGCAAAGATAAAAAAATTCTCTATGGTTTTTGCCGCCTGAGATTGGGTGATACGGCTATTATCCGCGAACTGCATGTTTATGGCGAATTGGTGCCGGTGGGAAACGCAAAAAAAATTCAGCATGCCGGCTTAGGTAAAAAATTAATGTTAGAAGCTGAAAAAATCGCCAAAGATTGTAATTTCAAAAAAATTGCGGTAATATCGGGAATAGGGGTAAGAGAGTATTATAAAAAATTAAGCTATAAATTAAAAAATACCTACATGGAAAAAGTATTTTACCGAATTTGAAAATAGGACCACTAAAGAAGGTATTATTGCCAAAGATGCCGACTGGCTGGAAGTTGGCTTTTCAAGCCAAAGAATATCTGGATTTAGGAAACCCTTCAATAAAAGATTGGATTAACAATATTGAAAGAAGTATGAGAACGAAATCGGCCAGATTAGTAATTGAAAAAATGGTTGCAGCGATTGAGTCGGACTGCCTGATACCAATTTAAAAGTTTGGTCTTTGTTTTACTGTTTGAGCAATTTTTATTGAAAGAATTTATTAAATTATGGAAATTAAAAAATGAAATTAAAAATAAGCGGGAACAACTAAAAATTATAGTTGACATAAAAGAAATTGAAAAATTTATGAATTAATATGGATCGGGAAAAATTTTACAACCAGTCAGAAAAATATTTTGATGTTTTAAGAAATCAGCCGGCTGAATATTTCCGGGAGTATATAAATTTCGCCCAGCATTATTTAAAAAAAATAAAATTAAAATTTTAGATATCGGCTGCGGCACCGGACAATCGTCCTATTATTTGGCGGAAGCCGGCTATGAGGTAACCGGTTTTGATTACAGCCATAGATTCATTTGTCACGCAAGAAAAAATTATTCCAATATTGAATTCAGGCTGGGTTCGGCCGAAAAAATGCCATTTTTAGACAATAGTTTTTCCGCTATTTTATCCTATAATGCCATAGAGCACTTTGCCGATGCGGCAGCCAGCTTGGCTGAAATGAAAAGAGTAGTCAGCCCCGGAGGCCTCATAATAATCCAGACCCCGAATTTACTTAGCCCAAAATTACCCCTTGCTTCAATCAGATTGGGAGGCCTTACCTTCGAAGGCCAAAAAAATTTGGCACAATTAATTTTAATGTCCGCACAAAACGCTTTTTTGCTGATTAAAAAATCAATTTTTAAAAAAGGCGAGATTGAAAAGAGAAAGCCGAATTATAATTATTCATTTCCCGATAATGACGCGACAAGTTATGCCAATCCCGTGGATATAAAAATAATTTTAGAAAAATTAGGTCTGCAGATTGTTTCTTATCAAAAATTTGACCACTTGTCTGACAGCAAAAACATTTGGCAAAAAATTTTAGCAAAATTTTTTCCAAGCGCTATGGGCATAATCAGGATTGTGGCCATGAAAAAGCTTATAAAAATAGCTTTTGTCAATATTACCAAAACCGGCGATATTATACCGCCTTTGGGCGCGCTGTCAATCGTAAGTTATCTATTGGAGAAGAAGGAAATTGAGGAAAAGAATATTATTTTTTTAGACGAGAATTTGCATGATATAAAAAAAGAATTATTTAACCATAAGCCGGATATTATTTTTATTTCCGCCATGACAATATCATATAATGATGCGATTGATTTGGCTCAATGGGTAAAAAGAAAGAATATAAAAGCCCAGATGCTGATTGGCGGAGTTCATATTTCTACGGCTCCTTTATCTTTGCATAAAGCTTTTTCTTTAGGAGTTATCGGCGAAGGCGAAATTACTGTGTTAAAGCTTCTCCGGCTTTATAAAAAAGTTGGAAATTTCAACAGAGTAGAATTAAAATCAATAAACGGATTGGCATTCCGCGACGGTGAGCGAGTATGTCTTACAGGTGCCAGACAATTGTTGGATGATTTGAATAATTTGCCCGCTCTTAGATGGGATTTGTTGCCGGATAAATATTTTAGTGAAAAAGGGCTTATTATCGACAATGAATTTAAAATCGCGAAAATCGGCCATATTATGACGTCCCGCGGTTGCCCTTACCGATGCGTTTTCTGCTCCGCTTCGGCATATTGGCAAAAATTTCGCCAATTTTCTGCAAAGAGAGCGGTTGAAGAAATTGAACGGCTGCATAAAAACCATGGCGTTACGGTAATAAATATTTGGGATGACATGTTCGCGGTCTCCAGGGAAAGATTAAAGCAATTTAAGGATGTTCTTAAAGAAAAAAATCTGCTTGGCAAAATTAAATTTAACATTCAGGCGAGAACCGATGTAATTGACGAAGAAATATGCGGATTATTTAAGGATTTGGGAATATATTCGGTCGGCTTTGGCTTTGAAAGCGGCAGCAAGCGAATTTTATCTTATTTGAAAAAAAATAGTTCCAGCCCGCAGGTACATAAAAAAGCAGTAATGCTTCTGGATAAATATGGCATCTATATTTCCGGCAGTTTTATGCTGGGCAACCCCGAAGAAAGCCGGGAAGATTTGGCGAAAACAATAAATTTTATGGACTGGATATCAAAAATAAAAAATGTATACAGGATTTGGTATGGATTAACCACTCCCTATCCGGGTACTGAACTTTGGAATTTATTATACCCCGAAATTGATTATAAAAATTTTAATTGGAAAAAATTGGATATCCTGCATACTCGTTTTTCCGATAGAGCGCCCGAAGCGTTTTTCAAATTAAAAGCAACCCAGAAAGAATTCGTCTACTTTTGGCAAGAGGCGGGGAAAATCGTCAGCCGGCTTGAAAAAGCAAACCGGAATAAAATGCCGGGAGCCTATAGATTGCTTGACCGGCATGAAAATAAATATATTGTAAATCGCTTTAAAAATTTTTCTTTAAAACAAAAAATAATGAAAGCATTTTATCGGCCGGATAAAGCGATTAAAGTAGCCTTAATTTTTTTACAGAACAAATTTTTTAAACAGTACCTATAAATTAAGTCAACCCCGGCTAAAATCAGACAAAATTTGTCAGTTTTACTGAAGGAGAACCGTTTTATCCTGACTTTGTTCTGTTTTTAATAGAGAAGAAAACAAAACAAAAGGTTGTATATCAGATTTTCGTTGAACTAAAAGGCGATCAATTTTTAGACACACAAAATACTTTTGAGCAATCAAAAGAAGGCTGGAAGCGAAAGCTATTGATTGAAATAGAAAAAAGTCATACTGTTGATTTGAAGTTAGAAAATAAAAATTTTCGTTTGATTGGTTTGCCTTTTTTCAATGAGGGACAAGTCAATGGCGCATTACAAGAAAAATTTGAAGAAGTGTTTAATAAGCAGTCGTTAAACAATATATAAATATGGAATCTTGGCTTCGCGGCATTCACCCCCTTGCCCCCGTTCATCTCGCGCAAGCCAGCCCGCCTGCCAAGTAGTGCGAGGCGGCCAAGGCAAGAGCGTTGCAGGCAGGCCTCTGCCCTTCGCCCAAAACAAAAAAAATCAAATTTTCTTTTCGCTCAACAAAAATTTAGATATTCTTAATTGTTAAACAAACTAATCCTTAAATAATTTATTCACACCAACTATATGCCAAAAATAATAATTGCTTCCGGGCCGGTTATCGTGGAGGGTGGTAAAATCCTCTTAAACAAACACGGCGATACGCCTTTTTGGAAATTTTGCGGCGGCCGGGTGGAAAACTATGAAGATAACTTAATAGACAATGCTAAAAGAGAAGTAAAAGAAGAAATGGGAATTGATATAGAGATTCTGGACCAGGAGCCATTTATAACTTTTACCAGAAAAGAAAAAGAAGGAGAAATGATTGATATTATCTTGGTCCATTTTCTGGCCAAAAGAAGCGGCGGGATAAAACCGGGCGAGGATATAAGTAAATGGGACTGGCTGGATATAAATAATTTGCCCGAAGACTTAGGGCCGAATATTCTGCTGGCTTTAAAATACTTTGGATTTATTAAATAACCTCTGTCATCGCGAGCCCCGAAGCCTCGGGACGAAGCAATCTCTGGTTAACTGAAAATAACAAAAAAATTAAAAAATAATATGATAGATAGACAAATAATTTTTTGGCGCTGGCTAACTCATTTCTGGGGTTTACTCACCGCAATTATCTTTGTTTTAACTTTTTTTAATAAAATAAACGCAAATTTCATATTAGAAACAATTACGATTATTTATATCGCCGTATTATCAATTTATACGTCTAGCAAAGAAATAAAAAGATGGAGCAAAAACAATTTTTTTTCTAAACACAAAGGTGAACTCTTTATTGTTATTTATACTATCATATTATTAATTTTTATATCTCTTTGTCTAATCGAACCGACTAAATATAATATACCTAAAGAATTCACAACCACCTATTTAGCAATTTTAGGAATTTTCGCGATTAGCTTAAACTCTAAATATTTAAAAAGGAAATAGAAAAATTTCCTACACTTACTAGAACCTCCGATTTGGGGGCTCAACCCCCAACTTGGGGGTTGAGCCCCTGTAGGATATTAAAATCTAGGTGACCGACTCCAAACTTGGGGAACGGACCCTTTTTTCGTTCCTTTTTTATCCCTTCTTTTTTTGACAAAAAATTATATAAAGCATATTATAAAAATACCACTGTTCATTATAATAGCTTAATATCGACTAACTAATAAAGCAAAAATTTCTTTTTTAGTGATTTAAAATTTTCAAAACCACCCCCTACCCCCTCCTAACTTTAGGAGGGGGAAACAGGAAAAAATGTTTTAGTTTAGTTCCCCTCCTTAGATAAGGAGGGGCCAGGGGTGGTCTGATAACTAAAGTAATATAGCCTCTATTAAGTTCATTTATAAAACTTAACTAATATAATTCACTCTTAAAACTAAACATATGCTCTACTATAAAAATTTATCCAGCCAGGACCCGGAAGTTTTTTCCTCTGTCAAAAAAGAAATGGAGAGGCAGAGCGAGGAGATGGAATTAATCGCTTCGGAAAATTATGTTTCCAAAGCGGTCCTGGAAGCTATGGGCACGGTTTTAACCAATAAATACAGTGAGGGCTATCCGGGCCACCGCTATTACGGCGGCAACCAAATTATTGATGAAGTGGAAAACATTGCTATAGAGCGGGCAAAAAAATTATTTTCCGCCGAGCATGTTAATGTCCAGCCCCTTTCCGGCTCACCCGCCAATGCCTCGGTTTATATGGCTTTTATAAAACCAGGCGATAAAGTTTTAGGTTTAAGGCTGGATCATGGCGGGCATCTTTCCCACGGCCATCCCATAAATTTTTCCGGGATGCTTTATAATTTTGTCCAATACGAAGTAGATATAGACACTGGCCGGGTCAATATGGAAAAAGTCAGAGAGATCGCTTTACGGGAAAAGCCGAAAATGATTGTCGCCGGCTATAGCGCTTATTCACGGGAAATTGAATGGCAGAAATTTCAAGATATTGCCGATGAAGTCGGGGCTTATTCTTTTGCTGATATCGCCCACACCGCCGGATTAATCGCGGCTGGCCTGATGAATAATCCGGTGCCGATTTTTGACGTTGTTTCCACCACCATTCACAAAACCCTGCGCGGGCCCAGAGGAGCCATGATAATGTGCAAGGAAAAATACGCCAAACAAGTTGACCGGGCGGTTTTCCCCGGCATGCAGGGCGGACCGCACGACCATATTCAGGCGGCCAAAGCCGTGGCTTTTGGCGAAGCTCTAAAGCCGGAATTCAAAGAATATGCCAAACAGGTTATGGTTAATGCTAAAATATTGGCGCAGGAATTTTTAAATATGGGCTATAAAATAGTTTCCGGCGGCACGGATAACCATTTAATGGTAGTAGATATGACTTCCAAAGGTTTAAACGGGAGAGAAGCCGAGGATGTTTTAAATAAAGTCGGGATTTCTGTAAGCCGCTCCACGATTCCTAATGACCCGAATCCGCCCATGAAGCCCTCAGGCGTGAGATTTGGCACACCCGCCATTACCACCCGTGGCATGAAAGAGGGAGAAATAAAGCAAATCGCCAAATGGGTTAATGAAGCGCTAGAGCATAAAAATGAAGAAGAAGTTTTGGATAGAATTAAAAAAGAAGTAAAAGAAATGTGTCTAAAATTCCCTATCCCAAGCATTTAGTAATTGGAAAATTGTAATTAGTAATTAGTAATTTGGAAATTGAAATTTTTTATATCATAGATTGCACGTTCCACGTTATGCGTTATGCGATATGAGTTATGCAAAAATAATTGATGGCCAAAAGCTGGCTAAAAAAATTAAAGATAAAATTGTTAAAGAGATACTAGAATTAAATAACAATAAACCAGATTGCCTACTCAGACCGAATTTGGCGATTATTTTAGTTGGTGAACGAGAAGATTCAAAACTTTATGTTGATCTTAAAGAAAAAGAAGCTAAAAAGGTTGGTATAGATACTCATTTATATAAACTACCGACTAACACTTTAGAAACAAATATTTTAGAAACAATCAGCTGCTTAAATAAAGATGAACAAATTGACGCTATTTTAGTGCAACTACCTTTGCCTAAAGATTTTAATACTAATAAAATAATTAAGGCCATTGATCCCAAAAAAGACGTTGACCGCTTTCATCCGGATAATTTAAAAATCTTAATGTCTACTTGCGGGCACGATGAGGTTATGCCGCCAGTACATAGTACAGTTTTAGAAATTTTAAGGAGCATTAAATGCGACTTAAAAAATAAGGAAACTTGCATAATCGCTAATTCAGATATTTTTGGAAAAAGTCTAGCTAAGGTTTTAAGTTGTGAGGGCGCTAAAGTATCAACCTTATCGGCGAGTGATAAAAGTTTATCGGATAAAACTAAAAAGGCCGATATTTTAATAACCGCTACGGGTAAACCAAAATTTATTAAAGCCGACATGATTAAACAAGACGCAATTGTTATTGATATTGGTATAACCAAAGATAATAAAAAAGTTTGTGGAGACGTTGATTTTGAACAAGTTATAAAAAAAGCCAGCTTTGTGACGCCGGTGCCGGGCGGAGTCGGACCCTTAACGATCGCTATGCTATTTAAAAACACTTTAGAATTATATCACCGCTCAAAGCGGGACAAGTAAACAAACGAAAAATATGAGCCAATACGAACAATGTCTTGAGCAACTTGATAAAATCTGCGCCATTATAAAAAAAATGGAAAGCGGAAGCGTTGCGACGGAACTGACTTCTCACGAAGCGGAAATTTTAAAGCATCCTAACCGCACCACAGAGGTTTCTATTCCGATCAAAATGGATAACGGGGATTTAAAAATTTTTACCGGCTACCGAGTCCAGCATTCTAACGTCCGCGGTCCTTATAAAGGCGGAATCCGTTTTCACCCGCAGGTTGATTTAAATGAAGTTAAGTCTTTAGCTTTCTGGATGACGATTAAATGCGCGGCCGTAGATCTTCCTTTCGGCGGAGCCAAGGGTGGTATAACCGTAGACCCGAAAAAATTAAGCGAAGCTGAACTGGAAAAATTAACCAGAGGCTATACTAGAGCAATTTCTAATATTGTCGGCCCGGATATTGATATTCCGGCGCCCGATCTTTATACTAATCCGCAGATTATGGCCTGGTTTATGGATGAATACAGCCGAATTGCCGGAAAAAACGTTCCTGGAGTTATAACCGGCAAACCGGTTGAAGCCGGCGGGTCTTTAGGCCGGGATACGGCCACGGCCCAGGGCGGATTTTACGTTTTAGAAGAAGTTTTAAAAAAAATACAGAAATTTTCAGGCGAAGAAAATAAGAAAGATGTAACCATCGCCGTGCAGGGTTTTGGCAATGCCGGCTATAATTTCGCCAAAATCGCTCATGACGCCAGCTACCAAGTGGTGGCGGTTTCCGATTCAAAGGGAGGAATTGCGGGCGAAGAAGGCCTTGATATAGAAAAAGTGATTGAACATAAAAATTCCAGCGGTTCAGTAGTTGACTTCCCCGGCGCAAAAAATATCTCCAATGAAGAACTTCTGACTTTACCGGTAAACATTTTGGCGCCCGCCGCTTTTGAAAACGTCATCACTATGGAGATGGTCGGCGATATAAAAGCCAATATAATTTTAGAGATTGCCAACGGCCCGATGAAAATTGAAGTAAGCGAAGCTTTGGCGGAAAAAGACGTTTTAATTATCCCTGATGTCCTGGCTAATGCCGGCGGCGTAATTGTTTCTTATTTTGAATGGGTGCAAAATCTCCGGCAATATTATTGGGAAGCGGAAAAGGTCCAGACCAGATTAAAGAAAAAAATAACCCAGGCCACTAATTTAATCTGGGAAACCAAGGAAAAATACAAAGTGGATATGCGCACGGCCGCCTATATCGTTGCCGTGGAAAGATTGCGGAAAGCGATAAAGGTAAGAGGAATATAATTTATTTTCTAAACATAAATAAAACCCGCCAAAATTTCGGCGGGTTTTAAGTTTGACAAATAGAACTTTATCATCTAATATTTTATAAAACAATCTAAAAACGCTCTTTCACAAAAGAGAGGAAAAGAGGAAAAAAATGAAAGCGACAGTAGTCCAATGCTATGAAACAGCTAAAAACTCCGGAATATTTTTTCTGGAGTTCTTTCTGGAAACGCCAATGAAGGTTAGTCCTGGCCAATTCATTACCCTCCAGCCACTAAATCCGCTGTCTCCCATGAGGCGGCCATTCTCAGTCTGTTCGGTCCTTTCTACTATTGGTGACAGGATAGCAATCCTGTTTAAAGTCGTCGGACCGAATACCAAAGCTTATTCAAAGCTTAAACACGGAGATGAAATAGACATTTTCGGTCCTAAGGGCAACCCCATACCGTTTGATCCAAAAGTCGAAAACTATATCTTTGTTGCTGGCGGAATGGGAGGAGCAGCTCTGACGTTACAGGTGGAAGAATTAGGAAAAAGGGGGAAAAACGTAATTTTCCTGCTGGGAGCGGAGAACCAAAATCAAGCTTCTGGAATTTACGAACTATTAAAAGGCATTAAATGTCATCTCGAGATAATTACAGAAGATGATACCACTAATCCCGGCCGGGTTACGGATTTATTGGAGGATGCCTTAAAAAACGATCAGGGCAATTCCACGGTAATCGCCTGCGGGCCCATGGCGATGCTTAACGAAGTAGCAAAAATGACGGCAGAAAGCGGTAACAAGTGCTTAGTTCTGCTTGAAGAGCGGATGGCCTGCGGCGGAGTCGGCTCCTGCAAAGGCGACCCAGTTTTCGGCAAAGATGGAACCGTAAAATATATCTGCCAAGACGGCCCGGCTTTTGACGCTTACTGGGTTGGCTGGGGAAGGATGATGCGCCGTTATGAGGTTACGCCTCTATTAAGAAGCAAGAAAGTAATAGACCCCCTAAGAACTATCCTGACTGGCCCGACCGGCAGAACACTTGAACTGGCAACCCCGATAATGAATGCTTCTGGTTGCTTGGGTATTAAGGCCATAAGAGAAGGCGAGGTGGATATTACCCATGCCGGTGCACTCATCCCCAAATCCATAACGCTTGAAGGACGCCCTGGCAACGATGGCCCCCGCGTCTGCGAAGTAAAATCGGGAATGCTCAACGCAATTGGGCTGGACGGCAAAGGTCTTGTAAGATTCCTTGAAGAAGATTTACCCAAATGGCTGGGTTTCGGCCTACCAGTAATTGCCAACATCGCCGGATTTACCATTGCTGATTATGTTAAAATCGCCCAGCGATTGGCTAATACTGGTGTCGCCGCTTTTAAGATTAACATCTCTTGCCCTAATGTACATGGCGGTCTGGCCTTTGGCGTAAATTCCATGCAAACTTCCAAAGTTGTGAGAGCTGTTCGCGAAGTCGCGCCGAATATGTTTATTATTGTAAAACTTACTCCAGCCGCCGGTGTCCAAATTGTTAAGGTGGCGGAAGCAGCTGTTAAAGCCGGGGCCGATGCTATAGCAGCCATAAACACCCTGCCTGGCATGGCAATTGATGTTTACACCAGAAAGACAAAAATTGGCCGGGGTTTTGGCGGTATGTCCGGACCAGCTATCCATCCTCACGCTGTAAAAGTGGTCTATGACCTTGCCCAAGCCGATTTGGGAATTCCAATTATCGGTATTGGCGGAAACGACGACGGAGAAAGCGCTATGGAAATGATTCTGGCCGGCGCCAGCGTTGTTGAAGTTGGTACGGGTTCATTCGAAAATGTAAACGCCATGTCTGATATTTATCACTTCTTTCTGGAGATGATTTCCTATCACCAGGTAAGCCATATCCGGGATTTAATTGGACAAGGAGGAATTTAATTTTTTACAAAAATTAAGAAGGGTCGGCTTGGAAAGTCGACCTTTTTCTTTTGACCACAATTCTCTCGTCTGGTAATATAAGCATAGAAGCTCAGCTCCGAAGCTTCGGAGCTGAGCTCCATTATTCCATAAATTTAAAAAGAGATGCCAAATACAAATAAAAAACAACAACTCTTGGAATTGCTTAAAATCCATTACAGTTTTAAAAATTTCTG
>Ga0265594_1003090_pt1 | contig 11294 bp, 16 predicted proteins | sample saktaG_11_FD_190147 | JGI IMG/M metagenome (GOLD analysis project Ga0265594, IMG submission 190147) | Saline water microbial communities from Sakinaw Lake, British Columbia, Canada - sak_2011_5_24_80m | ecosystem: Environmental > Aquatic > Non-marine Saline and Alkaline > Saline ... | reverse complement strand
CCGATTTTTATTGATGATTCGCCCATGGCCACGCCCATTGAGATCAGAACAAAGGCCAGGCGTTTGCAGGCCGAACACGGTTTGGGTTTGTTAATTTTAGACTATTTGCAATTAATGGAAGGAGGAGGCAGATCAAATGAAGGCCGGGTCCAGGAAGTTTCTCAGATATCGCGGTCGTTAAAAGCAATTGCCCGGGAATTAAACATTCCGGTCTTGGCGATTTCTCAGCTTTCACGGGCTCCTGAAGCCAGAACGCCGTCCATCCCGCGTTTAGCTGATTTACGTGAAAGTGGCTCGTTAGAACAAGATAGCGACGTAGTAATATTTATTTATCGCAAGAGCATGGACCGGAGCATTAAACACTGTCCCGAAGATGAAAAAAATATTGCCGAGATTTATATCGGAAAGCATCGGCACGGGCCAGCCGGAGTCATGGTTCGGTTATACTTTGACAATGATACGGCGAGCTTTAGAAATTTGGAAAAAAGGATAGATAATTTAGATTTGACGGACGAAGAAGAAACAACAGAACTTCCGTTTTAATTTTAAATAGTTATGCTTTATCCTCAAGAAATACAAAATTTGATAAATGAATTTAGCCGATTTCCCGGGATCGGACCTAAAACCGCGCAGCGGTTTGTTTTTTATTTATTAAAGAGCGATCCGGTTAAATTAGAGAAACTTGTTCATTATTTGAAGAAACTTAAGGTGATTCGTTCTTGCATGATTTGTTTCAATTTTTCCGACCAGAAAGTTTGTCCCATCTGTCAAGACGCTAAAAGGGACAAATCAATCGTCACTATTGTGGCCGAACCCCAGGATTTAATGGCAATTGAAAAAACAGGAGAGTATAAAGGGGTCTATCATGTTCTGGGCGGCTTAATTGATACGGTTCAAGAAATCGGTCCTGATAGAATCAAGGCAAAAGAACTGATCCAAAGGTTAAAAAATTCTAAAGTCAATGAAATTATTTTTGCCCTTAATTCAACAATTGAAGGAGAGGGAACGATGCTTTATTTGGTTGGTTTAATAAAGAAAGATCCGCAGCTAAACCGAATCAGATTGACAAAAATTGCCCGCGGTTTACCATTAGGAAGTGAGATAGAGTATGCGGACGAAATAACTTTAGGCGAGGCTTTGGCCGGACGGAAAATAATATAGTAAAATTTCCTGCGTTATATAATAACTTGTAAATTTTAATAAAGTTGGTATGTGGAAAAAACTAAAAAAAGACTATCAAAATCACGCCAGTATTCGCACTTTAGTCATACAGGAGTCAAATCAAGCTTTAAATAAAGCCAAGCAGGCGATTTTTTCTTTACACCGGAATCAAATTTCTGAAACGGAAAAAATTTTATCCCAGGTGGAGACAAGATTGACGAAACTGCAATCTTATTTCAAGAAATTTCCAAACCTGGAATATAACAGTCCTTATAAAGCCGCTCTGGAAGAATATTTGGAAGCCAAACTGTTTTGGCAAGCGTTAAAATTTAATAAAATTGAATTAATAAAAGAAGTGGAAGTGAATTATGACGATTATTTGGGGGCAATCTGCGATTTGACCGGAGAGATAGTGCGCAAAATGATTCTTTTAGTCACGAACGGGGAGGATGAAAAAGCAAAAAAGCTGAAGGAATTCATAACAGAGATAATTAATGAATTAATTAAGTTTGATTTGACCGGATATTTAAGACACAAGTATGATGAAGCTAAGAGGAATTTGAAAAAAGCAGAAGAAATTTTGTACGATTTAAAAATAAAAAAAGGTTAAACTTAAAATATGAAAAGAAATATAAAAAAATCAAGTAAAGACGAGTATTATTTAAATCTCGCTAAAACAATTGGCCAACGTTCCACTTGTTTCGTCAATAAATTAGGGGCTATTATCGTAAGGGATGACCAGATTGTGGCTACCGGTTATATTGGCGCTCCAAGAAAAACAAAAGACTGTATTGAACGTAATAATTGTTTAAGAAGGAAAACAAATATTCCTCACGGACAACGTTATGAGGTTTGTCGTTCAGTCCACGCCGAGCAAAACGCCATTATTAATGCCGCCCGCGCCGGCGTCGCTATTTTAGGCGGCGATATGTATCTTTCAGGGACTACGGCCCAAGGAGAAAAAATAGACACTTTCCCCTGTTTTTTTTGTAAAAGAATGATTATTAATGCCGGATTAAAGAGATTTATTTGTACAACCAAAGACGATAAAGTAAAGATATTTTTAATTAAGGATTGGATTAAGGATTGGCAAAAAAAAGATATTTTAGACGATAAATTCCAGTATGGCAAGGACCGAAAAAGAAGAGTAATACATAAGTAAATTTTAATTTTAATCCCTCACCCTTCAGCGATAATGCTTCGCATTTTTGAATAAGTATATCGTTAGGGGATGAAGGGAAAAATAAGTTGAAAAATATTAAATAATTAATCGGTGTATTTAAAATGCATCGCTAAAGGGTGAGGGATGGAAAACGACAATCAAAAAGACAATACCCAGGTCAAAAAAGCGATGGAAGAATCTATTTCCAAAGTCCCTGGTTTTTGGCGTTGGTATTTCCCCCGAAAGCCAATTTTTTTTAAGGTTCATTTTTTTTCTTATTTTATTCAGTAGTTTGTCTGGAATAGGTTATTAATCTAAAAATGGAGCAATGTTTATTAAAGTTAAGGTTTTTCCTGATTCAAAAAAGGAAGAAATCATTAAAAAATCAAAGGACAGTTTTGAAATAAGGGTAAAACAAAAACCTTTAAGGGGCGAAGCCAATAAGAGAGCAATGGAAGCGTTGACGCATTTTTTAAAAATCACAGAAAGCGATATAAGATTAATTAAAGGTCATAAGCAGAGGAACAAGATTTTTGAGATTAAGGACGGTCTTTAATCCCCCACTCAGAAATTATAATGCTCAGCTTTTTTGCGAGTTCCGGGTAGAAGAAAGGATATTTTAAAATAAGAAAGTCTATAATAAAATTAATTTTATGCTTCGCATTAAAAAAGCATAATTTCTGAGTGGGGGATGGAAAACAAATCAAGAATCGGAATCATCGGCGGAGGAAATTTATATCATTTAAGTTTCTTATCCAAATTGGAATTAAAGAATTATAACACTTCTTATGGAGAAGTTTTTTATTATTTAACACAGGGTTGCCCTTTAATCTTGCGCCACAGTGTTCCCAATAATAAACCTCCCCATAAGATAAATTATCAAGCAAATATAAAGGCTTTTAAAGATTTAGGAGTAAAACATATTTTCTCTTTTAATTCAGTTGGCTCTTGCAAAAAGCCAATCAAACCAGGGAAGTTTTTAATTCCCCATGATTATATTAATTTTGACACAATTACTTTTTACAATCAGGAGCCCAGGTATACAACCCCAGAAATCTCTTCAAAATTGAGAAATGTTTTGATTAATATTTTAAAAAATTTGAAGTTTGAGTTTAAAAGTCAGGGAGTATATTTTCAAACCCGCGGACCAAGATATGAGACTAAAGCGGAAATTAAATTGATTAAGAAATTTGCGGACGTGGTTGGTATGACCATGGGCAAAGAAGCAACATTAGCCAGAGAGTTAGACTTAGAATATGCCAGTTTATGCTCCGTTGATAATTATGCCCATGGAATCGTTAAAAGACCTTTAACTCAGGAGATAATTAAAGAACATGAAATACAGGTTAAAGATAAAATAGAAAAGATAATTGAAGGGATTTTAAAATTAAGCTCAATATGACCCTTTTGATAAAAGACGTAATTTTAAACGGAAAGAAAACTGATATTTTCATTCAGGAAGGAAAAATTGAAAAGATTGGCCCTAAAATAAATAAAAAAGCCAAACAAAAGATAGACGGAAAAGGAGAAAAAGCGATTTTACCGGGATTAATTAACGCTCACACCCATACTGCTATGACCCTTTTTCGCGGAATGGGAGAAGGTTTGCCTTTGAAAGAATGGTTGGAAAAGAAAATTTGGCCGGCGGAAAAAAATTTATCCGCCGAAGATGTTTATTGGGGAACAAAGCTGGCTTGTTTGGAAATGATTAAAACAGGTACGACTTGTTTTAATGATATGTACTGGTTTCAAGAGGCGGGTTTTGCGGCAATAAAAGACATGGGATTGAGGGCAGTGATTGGATTAACTCTTTTAGACTTTAATACTTGGGGAAATAAAGAAAATATAATAAAATCTTGGGAAGGTTTTAAAAAGAATAAACTTCCAACTATTAGTTTTTCCATAGCCCCTCATGCTATTTATACCGTTTGCCAAGAAAATTTAATTTGGACTAAAAATTTTGCCAAGAAAAATAATTTGACCTTGCATCTTCATTTATCGGAAACGGAAAAAGAAGTCAGAGATTGTTTAAAAAAACATAAACTTAGACCGGTTGAATATTTGGATAAACTTGGATTTCTAAACAAGAACTGCGTTTTGGCCCATACCATTTGGTTGTCAGAAAAAGAGATTGGAATTTTAGCGAAAAGAAAATGCAGCGTTGTTTATAATCCGGGTTCAAATATGAAACTGGCGTCAGGTTTTTTCCCTTATAATAAAATTAAAAAAGCGAAAATTAACATTTGTCTGGGAACAGACGGAGCCGCCTCTAACAATAATTTAGATTTATTTGAAGAAATGAAACTGGGTTCTCTTTTGCAAAAAGTCAAAGAAATGGATTCAACCGTTGCTCCGGCGCCGGAAATGCTGAGTTTAACAACAAAAAACGGAGCCAAAGCCTTAAAAATGAAAATGGGCCAAATCAAAACGGGTTTTCTGGCCGACGTGATTTTAATTGATTTAAATCAGGTTTGTTTGAGTCCGGGACATAATTTAGTCTCTGATTTGGTTTATTCTTGTTCGGGAAGTTGCGTTTCCGATTTAGTTTGTCATGGACAAATTTTAATGAGGGACGGAAAAATAGAACAGGAAAAACAAATCATTAATCAAATTAGAAAAAGAATTAAGAAATAATTTTCATGATATGGAATGTCAAAAAGAAAAAAATTTAAAGGATTGCCCTTGTACTTATCCCGGTTGCGAAAAAAAAGGAATTTGTTGTGAGTGTTTAAGATATCACAGACAGAAAAAAGAATTGCCGGCATGTTATTTTTCTTCAAAAACAGAGAAAACTTATGATCGTTCAATAGAAAAATTTATTAAAGAACAGTAAAAAGTTATTAACAGTTTTGACTGTAATTTTTTTAAAAATACTGCTATAATTAAATTGTATTTTATTTTTAAAAAATATTTTGTAAAAAATATTTGCAAAAGGTCGCTGAAAGTTTAAAAAATTTTAAAATTAATATTATGGTTAAAAAAAGAAAAGTTGCAAAAAGAAAACCAGCCAAGAGAAAAGTTGCAAAAAGAAAACCAGCCAAGAAAAGAAAAAGATAAAAAGTTTAGCTTGGTATTAAAAGATAGTTATTTAAGAACAGAGGTTAACCTCTAGAAATTTGGTTCTCTTAATTTTAGGCTGGCGCCTTTTGGAAAGTATGAGCAAAAATTCAGTCTTATTTCTCATTTTCATAATTTTTGTTATTTCTTCGGGGATTTTGCTTTTTTTGAAAAATAGGACGAATATTTTTGACCAACAATCTGACAAAAGGGGCCAGTCTATTTTTATAAAAATCAATAATCTGACATTAAAAGCAGAAATCGCTGAAACTTATGGCGAACGGGCCCAAGGTCTTTCCGGCCGCGAATTCGTTTCAGATGACCAGGGAATGTTTTTTCTTTTTAAAGAACCCGGCCGTTACCCTTTTTGGATGAAAGGAATGAAATTCCCCATAGACATTATTTGGCTTGACAAAGATTTAAAAATAATTGAAATTACTAAGGGTGCCCAACCGGAATCATTTCCTGAAATTTTTCAACCGACAGGGTCAGCCAAATATGTTTTAGAAATAAATGCCGGTTTATCTGATAAATATGACCTAAAAGAAGGAGACAAGTGTTTATTGGATAAAAAGTTATTCGGACAATTAAATTTATAATAAATACTCGTTTATTTGACCAAAAGATATGGAACAATTTTTAATAAACAATCCTTGGGTTATTTGGTTAGCGATTATTTGGAGCATTCCTTGGAAAGGAGTGGCTTTATGGCGGTCAGCGCGGCGAAAACACAAAATCTGGTTTATCGTCCTTTTAATTGTAAATACCTTAGCTATCCTTGAAATCCTCTACATATTTTTCTTTAGCAGGAAGAGAGAGGGATGAAGAGTTTTTCAAGGAACGTTTTTCTGGTAGTTAAAAAGATTCCTTTAGGAAAAACCATGACCTACAAACAAGTGGCTGAGAAAGCGAGTCGTCCGCGAGCTTGGAGAGCAGTGGGAAATATTTTAAACAAGAATGATGATCAAAAAATTCCTTGTCATCGGGTGATTTGTTCAAACAAAGCGGCTGGCGGCTATCGTTTAGGAACAAAAGAGAAAATCAGGATTCTAAGAAAAGAAGGCGTCGTTTTTGAAAAATGATTTGATTGTTAATCAGGAGTTTTAATAAATAAAACCAGATTTTACTGGTTTTATTTTGTTTTTTACGTAAGGTTCTTTTAATTTATTAAGATTTTTGTTAGAATGGATTTATGTTAGCAATAGAAGTTTCAGAGAAGAACGCTTGGAATAATTTTATTATCGCTCAAAGCCGGAAAACCGGCAGCGAATTTTTACAATCGTGGGAATGGGGTCTTTTCCAAAAAGAATCGGGGAGAAAAATCTGGTTTTTGGGAATTCAAGACAAAGATAAGATTGTTAATCAGGTTTTAGTCATTAAACATAAACTGATTTTTGGCAGAAGTTATTTTTATGTTCCTCGTCCATTTTTAGATTTTAACAAAGAAGACGAGAAATTTTTAATTAAAGCAATAAAAGAGATAACTAAAGGAAAAAAAATAATTTTTTTGCGCTGGGATTTAAGAAAAAAAGAAATACAAACGAAATCTTTAAAGAGAGTTAGAGATGGGCAACCGTCAAAAACCGTTATTTTAGACTTGGAGAAATCGGAAGAAGAAATTTTGTTTCAAATGCGCCCCAAAACCCGTTACAATATTCGTTTAGCTCAGAAATACGGAGTGGAGGTTTTTGAAGGCAAGGAGCAAAAGTATCAGAAAGCGTTTTCAGACCTATTACATCAAACAGCAGAAAGGGAAAAATTTAAAATTTATCCTGATAATTATTATTCTCGGTTATTGAATTTTGACCCCAAATTTGCGAGACTCTATTTAGCCCGATATAAGAATAAGATTTTAGCCGGCCATTTATTAATATTTTTCGGCAAAACAGTCACTTATCTTCATGGAGCTTCTTCAAGGGAAAACAGAGAGGTTATGGCCCCTCATCTGCTTCATTGGGAGACTATCCGACAAGCAAAAAAACAGGATTACCAGTTCTATGATTTTTGGGGAATTGACGAAAAAAAATGGCCGGGATTAACTCGTTTTAAAAAAGGTTTCGGCGGGAGGGAAGTTTTCCATGCTGGAACTTTTGATTTGCCGTTGTCTGATTATTGGTATAAGTTATATAAACTAGGGAAAGTATGCTTTCGTTTATTTTAGCGACAATTCTTTTTTTAACTTCTTCGCCCCTTTTATCCCAGGCGGTTTTTTTGGATCAGACGATAGAAGCTTCCTATGATGTTGAAACGTCTTTTCCTCGTTCTTTAGGGCCAAAATTAACGGCGGAAAGCGCCATTGTGGTTGATTTAGACGAAGGTAAAGTTTTGTTTACTAAAAATCCAGACAGGGTTTTGCCGATTGCCAGCATCACTAAGCTAATGACATCTTTGGTTTTTTTAGAGAACAACAATAGAAAATGGGATGAAAAGATTCTAGTTCAGCCGGAAGATATGGTTATCAATTTGAAAAATGCCGGCATTGTTGAACCCGCCGGACTTGATATTCACTCGGGACAGAGTTTGACGTTAAAGGATATTTTTTACGCCACCCTGATTAGATCAGCGAATGATGCCACAAAAATTTTATCTCGCTTAATTGATTTGTCCGAAGATAAAAGTTTTGTTGATTTAATGAATGAAAAAGCCCTGTTGTTGGGTATGAATAATACCCATTTTGCCGACGCCACTGGTTTAAACGACCAAAACCGTTCTACGGTTGAAGATTTGGTTAAATTGGTTTTGGCCGCAATGAAGAAGGACGAAATCAGACAGGTTTTAAAAATTAAATATTACGACATTTCCATATATGCGGCTGATGGTCAAAAGTTTTATCAAAGAATATGGAATACAGATAAACTCTTAGAGAGTTTTATTAATCTCAAAGGGGCAAAAACAGGTTATTTGGAAGAGAGCGGTTATTGCTTTGCCAGCTTGAGCAATTATCAGGACCGTCAACTGGTGGTTGTTATTTTAAACGCTACCAGTGATAAAGATCGTTTTCAAGAGGTAAAAAGTCTTGTTTGGTGGGCAATTAATCATTAGAACATTAGAATATTTTGATAAATTTGATTTTTCATTATTATCATGCTATAATGAATTTATATGGGGCCGGAATTAAAAACAATTTTACTTGCCATGACCCCGATTAATGAGTTAAGAGGAACTATTCCTTTAGCTATCGGTCTTTGGCATCTTAGTCCTTTAGAGGCTATTTTTTTAGCCTGGGTTGGCAATATGATTCCGGTTTTTTTCTTGGTTTGGTTTTGGAAAAATTTAGCCGCTTTTTTAATGAAAAAAAACAAATTTATTAATCAAGTTTTCACCAGATTGTTTGAGAGAACCCGCCAGCGGTTTTATAAAAAACATTCTCTTTATGGAGATTTGGCTCTTGTTTTCTTTGTCGCCATTCCTTTACCCTTTACCGGCGCCTGGACCGGGACCGTTGCTTCTTTTATTTTTGGCATATCCTATTGGAGAAGCTTGGGACTGATATTTTGCGGAGTAATTATTTCCAGCTTGATTGTCACTTTAGCGACTGTCGGGATTATATCAATCATCTGATTGATTGTACATAATATTAGGATTAAATTTTTATTGTTAATTATGAAAAAAAACATCATTATCGCTAATTGGAAAATGCAGCTTTCTTTTAAACAAGCCAAAGTTTTGGCCAAGGAAATTTTAACTCGGTTGAAAAAGATAGAAAAAGAAAAAAGAAAATCAATTGATTTTGACGTAGTTTTGTGTCCGCCGTTTATGAGTATTCCAGAGGTGACAAAAGTTTTTGGGTCTAAAAAGAAGATTTTATCATGCGGAGCCCAGGATTGTTTTTGGGAAGAAAAGGGCGGATTTACCGGCGAGATTTCAGCTTTATGTTTAAAAGAGTTAAACTGCGCTTATGTTATTTTAGGACATTCGGAACGTCGGCAATTTTTGGGAGAAACAGATGAAATGATTCACAAAAAAATAAAAACCGCCCTTAATGTGGGAATCACCCCCATTGTTTGTATTGGTGAAACCAGAGAAGAAAGAGACAAAGGGCTTAAAGAAAGCACAATACTCAGTCAGGTTTCCAGAGCTTTGGAAGGAATTACTTTAAAGGCCAGGCAAAAGATTATTATTGCTTATGAGCCCGTTTGGGTGATTGGCAGCGGTCAGGCCGTTAGCGCCGAAGAAGCCGAATATATGGCAAAAGTAATTTTACAAAGGATTATTGATTTATACCCTTTACCCATTGTTCATAATAATATCAGAATTATTTATGGAGGAAGTGTTGATTCAAATACGGTTAAATCATTTATCAATCAGGAAACAATAAACGGAGTTTTGGTGGGAGGGGCTTCTTTAAAGGCGGATGAATTTGTAAAGATGTGTGAGTTAATAATGTAAAGATTTTTTTAAAAATTTTTGTATGTTGGTTCATATTAAAAAACTTGTTCGGCAAGTTATGAAAAGAAAATGCGCTTTGGGGGCTTTTGATACTTTTAATTTTGAAATAACTCTGGGAATCATTCAGGGAGCCATGCAAGCTGGATCGCCGGTTATTATCCAGGTCACGCCAAAAACGTTTAAATACACAGGGATGGCCATTACTCAAATAATTCAATCAATTGCCAATAACCAGGGCCAAGACGTCTCTATTGCCCTTCATCTTGACCACGGAAGAACGTTTTCCGATGTCGTCAAATGCGTTCAAGCCGGTTTTTCTTCAGTAATGATTGATGTTTCAGACCAGCTGTTTGATAAAAACGTTGCTTTAACCAAGAAAGTCGTTCAATACGCTCATCAACGCAATGTCTGGGTCCAGGGAGAATTGGGTCTGGTGGTGAAAGGAAAAGAAGGTTATCAAAAATTAGTTAAAAAACCGGAAGAATTTTTAACCGACCCTGATCAGGCTCAGGAATTTGTCAGAAAAACAAGAATAGACGCTTTGGCCATAGCTATCGGTAATGTTCACGGTCATTATAAAATGGAACACGGCATACCCAGGTTATTTTTATCCAGATTAAAAGAAATTGAAAGAAAAGTTGATATTCCTCTGGTTCTTCACGGCGCTTCAGGGATTTCTTCAAATCAGATAAAACGGGCGGTTGATCTTGGTATTAGAATAATTAACATTGACACAGAGATAAGAATGGCTTTTAAAAAAGCCTTAATTACGTCTCTTGGGGCCCAAAAACGGGAGATAGACCCGAGGAAAATTTTATTACCGACAATTAAAGAAGTAAGCAGGGTTGTTGAAAAGAAAATAAAAATTTTTAATCAAGGGAAAAGAATATAAAAATATGATTATAAACATTTTGTTGTTAATAATTATTTTTTTGTCTTTAGGGATTATCGTTTTCATTATCAGTCGTAAGTTTTTTTCTTTAATTAATATTGATGTAGAACAGATTCCACGTGAAAAAATGGCCAGAATAAAAAAAATTTTATTGGAGAAAAAAATCATTCGGCAAATAGAAGAATGGCAAAACAGATTAAAAGCCAGAAAAGAAAATTTTAAAGTTCATTTTAAAAAAATAAAGAAAAATTTGATTTCAAAAATTGATAAAGTCTTGATTTTTTTGAAAAATAAGATAGAATTCATAAAAAATAAGTATGAAAAAAGAATGTAACAAGGTGGGTAAAAGATTATGAAGATCGTGGAGTGAAGCCACATACGTAAAACGAAATCCAAACGGTGATCCTTTTAAAATTAAAGAGAAGTTGACTAAAAAAGAGGCCGAACTTAAAGGTTTGGGATTAGGTTTATATTGGGGAGAGGGATGTCGCAGAAATACATTTGGGGTAAGATTAGGAAATACAGATCCTAAATTAATCAAAAAATTTATAGAATTTTTACAAAGGATTTGTGGAGTCAAAAAACAAAAATTAAGATTTCAGCTGCAGATATTTAGTGACATTAACCCCAAAA
>Ga0265594_1003089_pt1 | contig 11296 bp, 6 predicted proteins | sample saktaG_11_FD_190147 | JGI IMG/M metagenome (GOLD analysis project Ga0265594, IMG submission 190147) | Saline water microbial communities from Sakinaw Lake, British Columbia, Canada - sak_2011_5_24_80m | ecosystem: Environmental > Aquatic > Non-marine Saline and Alkaline > Saline ... | reverse complement strand
AGATATTTATCGAGCTGCTTGTGGCAATACTTTGTTTGAAGAAAACCAAATATCGCTGCTGCAAGAAGTAGCACCCAGATGAGCATCGGAACTCTCTGTTTTCTTCCTGTTGAAGTTCGTGACTTTTGTGCTCTAAACATAGTAATAGAGTAATATAGTGAGAAATTTTCGGCAAGTTTTTCGAATAAAAAAAGTGGCAAATGAACGCACCTGCCGCTAATATATAGAAGTAAACTTTGCTATCTGCCTGTATCAAATTACACTTCTATGCCGCTGCGAGCTGACGATCAGAAGCTTGATTCTATCTGGAATTTTATCTGTCTTGACCTTTCTATCTGCTTTTCTTTCCAAATTTTCTCAGCATATTTTGCCTGCAATGAAATATGGGGACCAATATCATATTTCAGGAGAATATACGCGAAAACACCGTCTCCTTTGAACTGAGAGTTGAGCATAATTCCGTCCAGATCGTTCTCGTACATATACAAAATAATATCCCCTGTATGATACTGACAGAAACGAATGTAGTTCTTTAATTTGGGGGTAATGAAGTATTTCACTTCCTGATACAGTAAAATTCCCGCATCATATTTGTCTGTATTTGTATAGTGATGATATGTAAATTCTCCGCGAAATTTGAGCTCTATCTTTTCGTTTATCTTTTGCATAAAATCAAACCTGCTGGTGTTTCTCTTCACCTGATAGAGCTTGCTCACTTCATCAAAACTGCGCCATCGCTCTGTCTGCTTGTGATGATAGGTCAGGCGTATGCGAGAAGTTGTCCACTTCTGGTCGAATTGCACAAAGGAATCAAAACCATAAACGGGAAGGTTGCCGTATGTGCTCTCTTCGGGAAAACGAAAGACATCAAAATAAATATCCAGCCGCGACCGCGCAAATGGGCGATAAGTAATGCCATAATATAATCCCCTCTCATTATCAAAATTTCCTCCGGCGTGAAATGGATTTCCGTGAAAGGTGGGAAAATCTTTATCATAATCTCTATAAAGGATTATGTTCTCAAAATTTCCTTGCTGCCAGAGTACACCTGTAACAAATGCCTTTTTCTCATTAGCAAGTGCTCCTTCTCCAAAAAAGGTAATATTTTTGTAGTTCATATAATAATCTGTGCTGTAGAGATTTTGAAACTGTTTTTTGGTCGAATCACAAAAGGGATGGTTGTAGAAATCCCTGTATGCAGTAAACCCGATTGTATTTTGGTCTCCGTAGCTTATGTGCGCGCCATATAACTTTTCCCAAATTGCATCCTTCTTATCCTGATCTGTATCACTTCGGTGAAATCCTGTGATATCTATGCTTTTAATACACCCATTTTCAACAATTCCATCAAGTGCATAATCAGAATAAAACGGTATGATGTGCAAGTCAAACAAAGAAAAATCTCCCGCAAATCCAAAGAGCGAAAATGCTTCATTGGTTGATGTGTATGGCTTTATATCCTGATAGTGTTTGATGGGCTGGTGTGTTGCATTTCCGCCTTTTGAAAGACCGAGCTTGGGAGCAAAAAGTATTCCTTGCCCGAAAGCCAGCCGATAGTTGCCTGCTGCGAAGGTTTTCACAAAACCAATATCTTTCGCATACAAAGTAGCGCTCCAATAATCAAGCCACCCTTTTTCTCCTTCATCCTTTTGGGAAAGAAAATACAATGAGAAGTTGCGCCAGTTTGCCTGATATTTCTGATAGAACTTCAAAGGAGAATCATAGTCTGTGTCGTCTTTATATTGCAGTCTCTGTCGCGTAATGATATTAACAGGTATGGGCAAATAATATGAAATATAGGGCTGAAGCTCCTCGATGATCTCTTCGGAAATACCTGCGTCATGTAATGCTCTCCTGCCAGTGATACTTTTTCTTTTTCGATAAAGAAGGATGGTATCCACCTCCTGCGGAGAAAGCCATGGAAGCTCAATAAGCTCGTCATAATCTGCTTTATTAATATCGAGCTTATGCTTTTCAAGATATTCAAGGTGCCGCTGCAATTCTGTGGAAATATATGTTTCATCTTCTGAAGAAAAGAGCTTTTCCATCTGTTCTTCAGTATCTTCTGCGTTAAGCGGATAAAGTACTATAAAGACAAGTAAAACCAGCGCGAAAAATTTATTTCCCATATTGGATCGAAATATGGTGCGTTGAGTCTAAATATTCATGGGTTTCTATGGCATATTGTACTCTGAAATTTGAGAACCTAAACTCACATCCTGCGGTGAATTGATTCGGCTCTGTATGAAATCCGCTGAAGAAGCTGGCATATTTGAGAGGATAGTAAGAAATTCCGACCCGAAATGAGTTAGGATAATCCAGTTCTTTCACAAAACCGAAGCCGGCATGCAGATTATCTGCGATTGAGTATGCAATGAATATCCTGCTCTCCTGTGGGAGCGGGTCGTTTTCAAGCTCGCCAAAGTTCAGGTTCAAATATGAGGTTGAGAATGAAAGTTTCTTGTATTCCGCACGTATCCCCAGATCAATTTGATATGAATTCTGGGACTCAAAGGGTTCTGTTTTATTATGAAGATAGCGCAAGCCAATCCCAAACCAGTAATGTGAAAATATCTGTATGTTCGCTGCTGCGATAAAGCTCTGTTCCTTATATATCTCATTTCCGAAATCCTGGTAACCAAGACCGATGGTAATCTTTCCAAATCGATATGAAAGTGCTATATTTTTATAAGATATCTCTTTAAATGAAAAGGGTATCGTGTATGATGTAGTTGCTGAAAATTGCTGCTGGACATTTGCCGGATTAAGGAACAAGCATGAGGAAGAACCGTCAAGCAGGGAAATGCCGGAAAGGGCTGCGATCTTTGCAGAAGGGGCATACTGTAAGAATGCACCTTCAAGTGGAAGGATGATCATACACACACATAAAATCGTAAGAAGAGTAAATTTCATAACTCGCTCCACTTCTATTTTTTTTCTTTGAAATTAAATAAATTGGCTGAAATTTCTTGTCAATTTTTATAATAAAAAAACCCGCATTTAAAAAATTTCCTGTTCTTTTTAATCATCCCAATATATTAGATGATAAATCATATGATACATTGCATTGTATATTATAGAAATGTTAAAAAAAGAGACGCACCAAAGCACGTCTCTCTTTGTATGTTAGTTAGGTTTACGCTTATCGCATTAGCACCATTTTCTTAACAATTTCATTTTTATCAGCAGTGAGTTTATAGAAATAGATACCGGAACCGACTTTCTTACCATAACTATCAAGTCCATCCCACATTAAATTTCCTACGCCAGATTTATTATCAATATCGAGCCCTATTACTAATTGACCTCTGATGTTGTATATTTTCAAATCTGCCCTTTGTATGTTTAGGGGAAGCGAAAATGAAATTACTGTCGAAGGACCAAATGGATTTGGATAGTTTTGTTTTAAGCTGAACTTATGATCTACTGTAGCAACTTCCGAATCGGTTTCAGGTAATCCAAGTAAACGCGATAATAGTTTCATCCTTTTCTTCTTGAAATCTCTCGGGGACTTTGGTATGAGTTCAGTCATTCTTCCTTGGTAATACTTACTGCCGCTTTCCATCAATAAATAGGTATAGCCGGCATCTATAACCGCATAGATCGAGTCTAATTCCGTATCCGGATTTGATATTATGTCTTCGAAGAATGTTATTGCAATTGCATATTCTTCCATTTTTACATAACAGTAGTTTGCCAGATAATTACTTAGTTTTGTCCTTTCATAGTTTATATTACAGTTTGGTTCTGTAAGATAATATTGCTGGAGTGAAAGGAAGTCATGACCATATATCGTTTCAACTGATAGCAGATTTCGCATACTATACATAGAATATTCCGTAGCGGGGTATAGATCAATAATGGTTTTATAAATTATTTTGGCTTCCTGATATTTACCCTGGGAAATCAAAGAATCTGCATTACTATATAAAATACCTGCAGGTGTTGTATTGCCATTCTTTTTGGGCGCCCATACAGGTATATAATCAAATGCAGAATCAGGATAGAAAAATTCTTCACCGTCCCATTCTTGCCATTCAGGAGACGCAGGACCCCAATAATTATCTTCTACCATGATACTTCTCGCATCACCATCAAACCTGATGCAATTGATCAAATATTGATCATTTGTTCCACCGGTAGGGCTATCATCAATAATTCTATTCAGATAAATCTGCTCTCGCTCCGGAGCACTATCTATATCAATTTTAATTTCTTCATACACATTATTCTGAATTGTTTGATAGGGTGTGTTTTCGGTGCCGGATACTCGCAATGGTGAATTATGAGTACTCACTATGCCAATCGTATTTTCTTCGATACTATTATGGCCTGTTATATCGCCATACGAATGATAAAGTACAATACCATTACCAGCATTATTAATAATAGTATTATCACTAATCTCGCACAGTTTATTCGAACCACTTTCGTTCAGATTTATTCCTCCTGAGCAATAAGATATGGTATTATCAGTAATACTGTAACGTGGATAACCTGAAACTTCTATTGCATAGAGCACACTATCAGAATAATTCTCTAAAGTGCAGTTGGAAATATAAACACCGAGATCATCAAAACCGAATGGATACAACCACTGGCATTCAACATTGCATGAATCAAAATCAGAATAAGATATAATGAGCTCTATCCCTGTCTGATATATTCCTGATGAATTGAACTCAGAATGTGATATATCCGTAGTATGCGTATCATTGTATAATATCCCCCGATTGAGAGTGAGGTAATCTATATTAATCACACTATTTGAATTGTTGAGGTATATACCATCCCAATATACAGAATCAGGCGATGTAAATGTTACACTATCTCCAATACTTATCTCACCTTCAATCTCGATCTTTATGTCGGAATTCATACAATTAATAGTTACTCCATTACCGATTACTAAAGTATCTCCATAAGGTACTAAAATCGGTGTAATAAGATTTACAGATCCGGACGAAAAATCATACCAATTTACGTAAAAGTAATCGCTGTCATAGCTTAGATGTTTAATGTTGCTCGTTCCATTTTCCTTGTTCTCGACACCGATTGAAGTGAAATTGTCCGGATCGACACCCTGTCTTAGGATCCTATACTGAGGATATTCATCGTAGGATTTTACTATAACGCTGAGCTCTGTGCCAGAATAAGTAGCAATTACTTCATCAATAGATGAATTGGGATCGATCAGTAGAGTATCATTATCATTATAAAATAGAATATCACCATCTGCCATGATAAATTGAGTTACCTTCGTAGCAAATTGATAACCCGGACGATATGTCAAGCCCACAAATGCTGCATCACTATTAATATCAATATCGTTAAATGAAACGTCTAACAGACTATCGGAAACCGCATAATAAGATTTCTCTGTCGGTGTCTTTGCTGCATCATAAATCTCAACTGCATAATAGGTTTCTCCATCCAAAATATCGGTTATGGGATTTGTAGCTGATTCTGATGGAATTAACAAAGTAAGATAACTTGTTTCTGTATCCTCAACAACTGACTTAATACGCTGATGTTTCCTGCTTTTTGACTGTTCTCCTCCCCCAAGGTAATTTTTCTTCGAGAACATTGTAAAAAGGTGATGTTGATCCGATTGTTCCATATAAATAAACATCATCATCCGCATCAAGACAGAATATATTATTGCCGTCAAGTGTTACATTTTCATAACTATATGAAGTAGTGCTATGATATGGTTTAAAATGCAGCTGATTCCAATATAAGTTACTGTTATTACTGCCCGAATTAAAGTTTTCTACATCATCGATTATTACAAAGTAATTGTCATCAATAAAATAGTGATTTCTAGTAACTCTTACAGTATCATCACCAACCGGATCATCTTCATAGTCCAAATATATCCTTAGTTTCTCAATCTCATCATTATGTATGAAGTATTCTTTAAATGAGGGATTTGGACACGAGACAGTTTGGGGATTACTTGGATTTACTCGATCTCTATATCGTGGTTCCCATTTTTTTCCTGTTAATGGATTATTTAATTGATAGGTGCTACTTGAATTATCAAGAGGATTACTTGGGTCACCATTATAATGATGGGCAAGATGAGTAGCTTCAACTGACGAATCGGGATTAACCATTATTAGATTATGAGCGTAAGGACTATGATGCCAATGAATGGCACATCTAGCCCAATCTGAAAAATTCGATGATTTGTACCCTGTGTCAATCAACATATATTTTTCCAGCTCAAACAATTGAAAACTGGATTGATCTGAATGTTCATGAAATGATGGATTGAGCGAATTATCATAGTTTACATACAAACCTAAAGATTCTTCCCAATCAGATTGATCAGTTACTTCTGACCTAAACACAGTTAATTCTTCGTCTGAACTTGTCCCTGCAAGGATATTGGAAGGTAATGTATAGCTATCTGTTATTTCATCGCTTTTAAAGGGATTATATGAAAATACAGGATAGAAGTTTCTACTCCACATTGTAAGATAAGGATATTCATTATAACTGAAATACTTATTTTTGAACTCATTGAAATACCATCGTATGAAATTATTAGCTTCAATATTATCACTATTGTAATAATATTCAAATAACCCTTTAACAAACGTTCCTTTAATGCCACTTGAGTAATAAAAATAATAACAATCATCGAGTACAATTCCCTGTAGGTCAGGTGCTAACATGTTTTGTAAATTTTGTACAATATTCCTAATAAGTTCTGTTTCATATAAGTTTTCTCCATTCATCCTGAGATAGGCAGAAAGGAAAACCGAAAGTTGTCCTAATTTAGGACCTGCATACGTAGTGCCTACTCCCATATAACCTGCCTTTGTGGTAAAGAGATCAAGATAGCCATATTCCGGTTCTTCAAGATAGGGTATTGGATACTCGAATATTATATTCTTGGCAAAATCGACATATGCGGTATCTCCCAAAACACATCCAGCATAACCAAGTGCTGATGCATAATTTAATAGACCGAAGAATTGAGGGTTTTCTCCTGAGCCCCACGTTTCTTTTAACCTATCAATATGATAATACATTGTATCGGCAAGAGTGTCTAGTCTGCTGCACATAGCCTGTCTTTCAGCCGGATTGACATGATCCCATGACATATCAACAATTAATGCCACATTCCTGAGTAATATCTTAAACCAGGGATTGACGCCATCCGTATGTGCTACTGCCAGGGAATCCCATACCTCCTCAAGATCAAGGTAATGTGGCACATATTGATGATCGGGATCAAGAAGATAGTATTTTGCTTTGTCCAGTAGCATTGAATCAGTTGTAGGAGGGGTAGTTTGTGGCATATCCAATCCTACAGCACCCCACATCGCATATTTGACATAGAGGTCCGAGTCGAAATAGTCTTCCCAGCCCTTCTCTGTTTTATCAAAGATCGAGTCTGTTTTGGTAGGATTGTTTTCGATAAATTCATTCCAATAATAGGTCGCCACATCACTACCGCCTGAAAACGCAGTTTTGATGGCGCTTAAATGTGTAGAACTCATACTCCGTGTGGAATCTACGGCAGAGTCGCCATAGATATAACCTGTGATTGCACAGAATAGTGCAATACATAACATTGCTTTTTTCATTGTATGCTCCTTTTCTTTAGTTTAATCAAATATCCAGTGTTTCCGGGTTATTTGATCTTTGTTACTTTTTTTACTGCCCTGTAATTATCACTTTCTAACTTAAGAAAGTATATACCATTTTGCACCTCCTTTCCTTCTATACTTAGTCCATTCCATGTTTTATTGCCTGACATTAAACCATCTTTTGACATAAAAATTTTGTTTACAAGCTCTCCTTTGATATTATATATTTTAACAATGCAATTTTTAATCTGATAAGGCAATGTGTATTGAAGGTTAATTGATGAACAAAAAGGATTTGGATAAACATCAATAAGATTCTCAGAGATTGTTGGATTTTCATCTATTGAGAGAAAATTACCATTCTCATCTGTTTTGGTCAGAGTTATTTTGTTATTATGTGATCCGGGTCTTGAAAGAAATATATAACCTCCTTCAATTTTCTGGAAACTCTTATCTCCACTTGGTCTATATCCGTAAATTAATTTCTCATAGGTTATATCTCCGGAATAGTTTAATTTAATCATCTTCGCCTCACCGTGGCACCCTCCATAAGCAGTTAATTCTATTATATCATCGTATAAAGAAAGAAATGGTGAAAAAACATTTGCGGGGATGTTTTTTGTCCATAGAGTATCGCCATTAGGATAGAGATATGATAAGAAACCATATCCATATACTGGCGCAGGTGCCCCTATTACCCCTCCAACAAGGATATTTCCATCGTTAGTTTCAATAACACAATTTCCCTCATCATGTTCCCCATAGCCATCAAAAGTTTTTGTCCATAGAGAATCCCCTAGTGAATCAGTTTTTATAATAATTATATCGTAGCCATTTCCACTTACTATACCTGTTAAAATGTAATCACCGTCGAATGTCTCTTTAATTGAATTAGCAATTGCAACATTGCCACAATCATAGGATTTTGTCCAAAGAGCATTTCCATTATTATCTATTTTTCTTAATGCAATATTACTATTAACCACACCTCCTAAAATAATATTATTATCAGCAGTATTGGACATTGATTTGGTCCCGAAGCTTGTGTAAGATTGAGCCCATAACCTATTCCCTTCACTATCTCTTTTTAACATATAACCACCACTTGGTATCCTGCTACCAATAGTAAGGAAATCTCCATCACTTGTTTCGACAAAATCTACAAAATCCCCGTTATCACTCATAAAATCAACACTATCTTTAGAAGCCCAGATCATGTTACCATCCTTGTCGGTTTTCATGAGAAATCCCCATCGTTCATAATAGAATTCATCACAAAGCTCAAAGCTTCCACTCACCACATATCCGCTATCCTGTGTTATAATAACATCCTCAACCCAATACTTATCCTGCATGTATGGCTCCTGGAATGGTCTGTAGGTTTTTACCCAGGTATCCCCGGCTGCAAGCCGAATGAAAAATGTAAAATGTAAAATGAAAAATGCAAAAATTACGAGAACTTTTTTTGGCTTCATCAGAACCACCGTTTAAAAATAGATATTACATCTTTTCAAAATTAATAATTTTTAAAATGTTTTGTCAAATATTATTTGATTTTTGTTACTTTTTTTACTGTTGAGTAATTATCGCCTTCTAACTTAAGAAAGTATATACCATTTTGCACCTCCTTCCCATTGAAAGCTTTTCCATCCCAAATAATCTCATTCATTCCTAATTCATTATTCTCAATTTCAAGTTCCCTTATCATTTGACCTTTAATGTTATAAATTTTGATACACGGATCTTTCAATGATATGTTATATTTATTAAAGACAATTTTACAATTATCTAATATCGGATTTGGAAATATATTTATTGAAATATTATTGTTAGGACTACTCGGATCATCAATAGAAAAGACTTGTCCCAAAGAATCTGTTTTATTAATTACAATATAATCGCCCCAATTTATTACACTTGTGCAAATAAATCCACCATCATAGGTTTCCTGTAAATTTTTATCTCCTTTCCCAAAAACATCTCCCGTTAGGGATTCGTTCCAGATAACATTTGGGGTATGATCTATTTTTACTAATTTGCCACCTTGCAATACAAAATTATCATCGCTAGTCTGTAAAAGAGATAAGATATAATATAATATTCCATCATTATAAATATGGTTCCATAATGTATTACCGTAATGGTCTAGTAGCCATACAAATCCATTGTGACCGTTATTAATAATCCACCCAGCAGCAAGTATATTTTCATCATTAGTTTCAATTATACAGTTTCCTATATCGTGTCCTCCGAGCCCTACAAAAGTTTTTGTCCAGAGAGAATCACCTAGTGAGTCCGTTCTTATAACTAAAATGTCATAATTGTCATAGTTTACGCCTGTTAATATGTAATCTCCATTATTAGATTCATCTAATGAATAAGCAATACTACTGCCCACATCTATTATTTTTGTCCATAATGTTGTGCCGTCCTCTGTTATCTTTCTCAATGCAGCATTGTAATCGGATCTTCCTCCAAGAATAATATTCCCATCTTGTGTATTCTGCATTGAAAATACACCAAAATCATTACCATAGGGCAAAGCCCATATACAATTTCCGCATGAATCTCTTTTCATTACATATCGATCTCCGTTAAATCCCTGGAATCCAATTGTAAGAAACCCCCCATCAGAGGTCTCTACAAATTCAACAGAATATCCATTCTCATCCATAAAATCTACACTATCTTTTACTGCCCAAAGCATGTTACCGTTCTTGTCGGTTTTCATGAGAAATCCCCAGTGTTCATAATAAAAATCATCATAGAGTTCATAACCGCCACTTACTACATACCCGCTATCCTGTGTTACAATCACATCTTCAACAAAATACCTATCTTCCATGTATGGTTCCTGAAAAGGTCTGTAGGTCTTTACCCATGTATCCCCGGCTGCAAGCCGAATGAAAAATGTAAAATGTAAAATGAAAAATGCAAAAATTACGAGAACTTTTTTTGGCTTCATCAGAACCTCCGTTTAAAAATAGATATTACATCTTTTCCATATTCATGCTTTTTTATCATGTTTTGTCAAATATTACTTGATCTTTGTTATTTTTTTTACTGTTGTGCCATTATCGCTTCTTCTACTTTAATTATTTTTTTTTGGCAATTTTTTTTTATAGGTATATACTGCTTAAGTATTTCAGATAATTGCCAACTTTAAAATAGCATTATATTATAACCCGGTTACTTCATTGTTGGTTTGCACAAACAATGAAAATAACCATCTTAACGGTTTTTCAATTAAAAAAGATACGTCCCGAAAGAGGGCTTAAACAACTATATGATGAAATATTTTCAGCTTGAGGTATAACGCTATCCCTTTATCAATAATGTTTTCAGAAAAGTTATTCTCACATTTTGATGGTATCTCTATTATAATAAAAAAAACCCGCACAGGGCGGGTTAAATATGGTACCAGAGGCCGGACTTGAACCGGCACGGACAAAAAGCCCGAGGGATTTTAAGTCCCTTGTGTCTACCAATTCCACCACTCCGGCACGCAATAAATATGGAGGCGACACCCGGATTCGAACCGGGGAATAAGGATTTTGCAGACCCCCGCCTTACCACTTGGCTATGTCGCCGGAAAAAATGGAGCGGGAAACGGGATTCGAACCCGCGACCTCTACCTTGGCAAGGTAGAGCTCTACCACTGAGCTATTCCCGCTGTAGGAAGTAAAAAATTT
>Ga0265594_1003087_pt1 | contig 11300 bp, 13 predicted proteins | sample saktaG_11_FD_190147 | JGI IMG/M metagenome (GOLD analysis project Ga0265594, IMG submission 190147) | Saline water microbial communities from Sakinaw Lake, British Columbia, Canada - sak_2011_5_24_80m | ecosystem: Environmental > Aquatic > Non-marine Saline and Alkaline > Saline ... | reverse complement strand
TGTTCTTGATTTAGCTTTCTTTAGAAGAGAGGATGCAAAAAGAACTGTTCTTTCCTTGCCTTACAAATTAGCTCCGCTTGACATTGGATTATTCCCATTATTAAAAAAAGATGGGCTTGATAAAAAAGCTTTAGAAATAAAGAGAGAATTAGAAAAATCTTTTAGAATTTATTATGATGCAAGTGGAAGTATTGGAAAAAGGTATTCTCGCCTAGATGCGGTGGGTGTTCCGCTCTGTATTACTATTGATCATCAAACACTAGAAGATGACACAGTTACTATTAGAGAAAGAGATTCTTTGAAACAAATAAGAGTCAAGACAAACGAATTAACACAAAAACTAGGACAGTTTTTTGAGGTGGGTTTCAAAGAATAGTGCTCTATCGAGCAACGCGAAGATAGTGCGCGTGTGCACGGAACACCAAGCAAAACATAGGTTTTGCGGGCATCATGAAACTTTGTTTCAAGATGAGCCGTGCTAGGACACTTTTTTGAAAAAGGATTTGATGAATAAGTAAAGGGATTGTTATGGATAAAAAAGAATTACGAAGAAGATTATTAAAAAAGGCAAAACAACAGATTGACGAAAACCTTTCTGGAAAAGAAGTTCACATCATACGCGCAATTAGATTGCTTGACGATTTAGAAGAAGTAAATAATTTAATGAAAGAAAATTTGGATGAGTGGAAAAAACGCTCTCCTGATGAAATAGCAAAAAAAATGATTACTACTTTAGAAGAAAATCAAACGGCTATCGAAAATGAAAAAAAAGACTTGATGAGTTTTCTTGAAAAAGAAATGAATGAAGAATTACCAAGTTTTACTCTCATTGCAGGATCCATAATTGGAGCTCGCTTATTAGCTGAGGCCGGTTCAAAAAGAAGACTCGCTTTTGTGCCATCATCAACAATGCAACTACTTGGTGCAGAAAAAGCCTTATTCAATCATTTAAAAAAGAAAGGAAAATCCCCAAAACACGGACACATATTTAATCACCCATTATTACAAAAACTTCCAAAAGTAAAACGAGGAAAAGCTGCAAGAATTTTGGCAGGAAAACTATCTCTTGCTGCAAAAATTGATTATTTTGGAAAAGGAATAAATAAGGATTTGTTAAAAGAAGTTGAAGAAAGGATTAACAAACTTTAATTTTAATAACTAGTTGATAAAAATGAAAAAAGTATTTGATGAAATATATTCTGACGGAAAAAACTTTTTCACAAAATCAAAAACAATGGAAAAAGTTTATGGAGAAAGAATTATTGAAGAAGAAGGGAATATTTTTCGGCAATGGAATCCATTCAAATCAAAATATTGCGCAGCATTACAAAATGGTTTGAAAGAAAACATCTTCAAAAAAGGTTCAACGATTTTATATCTTGGAAGTGCTGAAGGAACAACCGTTTCCCATGTTTCAGATATTGTTGGAGATGAAGGAATAATTTTTTGTGTTGATTTAAGTGATATTGCAATGCAAAAACTTGCTAGTTTAGCAGAAAAAAGAGAAAATATTTTTCCAATACTTAGTGATGCACAAAAAATCGAAAACTACAAAGAGGATATTGAGAAAGTAGATACAATATTCCAAGATATTTCTCAAAGAAACCAAACAGAAATCTTCATAAAAAATTCAATTTTCTTAAAAAACGGAAGTTATGGCGCTTTATCTTTGAAAACCAAGAGTATTTCTCAAGACAAAAAAGAAGATACTCTCGCAAAAGAAAAAGATAAATTAAAAGATGTGTTTTCAATCGAACAAATAATTTCTCTAGAACCTTTTGAGAAATCTCATTATTTAATATTAGTAAAAAAGAAATAACCACATTCACCGGCACAGAACTCTAGAAAGATTTATATAATTAGTTATATATTGGTTATATAGTGATTATATGCCAGAAGTTACTACTATTCAATTACCAAAAGAAGTTGTTGCAGAATTAAAAAAGGCCAAGAAATACCCTAGACAAAGCTATTCAGAACTTATTTTAGACATGGTAACCATTCTTAAACAAACAAAGCGACAAACCCAATATGATGAGTTTTTACATAACATTCAACAAAGAAAAATGAAAGAACTTTGGGACAATAAAGAAGACGAAGACTGGGAAAGAGCATAAGTGATAACATGAATTATTCTAGCGGAGAAATAGTTCTTGCAAACATACAGTTTTCTGATATGGCTGGAATTAAAAAAAGACCTGCAGTAGTTCTATTTGAAGATTTTGGAAATATTGTTGTGGCAGGGATAACAAGTAATCTAAGAATGAAAGGAATACCTTTGACAAAAAAAGAAGGGGCAATAAAAGATTCTGTAATAAAAACTAATTATATTTTTACAATTGGAAAAGAATTGGTTGAAAAAAGTTTATTTTCTTTGAAAAAACAAAAAAAGATATTATTGTACACCGAATTAGAAAAAAAGATTCACCAATTAAAAAAATAACACAAAATCTAGGACATTTTGTGAAATCCTCGCTTTTAAAAAGATTCCCAGAAAAATAATTCATAATAGGCCTGTAGTATAGTGGATTAGTATTTATTATGGCCCGATAGCTCAGCTTGGATAGAGCACAAGATTCCTAATCTTGGTGTCGAGAGTTCGAATCTCTCTCGGGTCGTTATTTTAACATAGCTAACACCTCTTTTTGTCTTCTTAATTTATCAGGATGATGAAACCCAACAATCTTCAAAAACTTCAAAATTTCAGAACGTTTTCTAATTCGAACTTCCCAAGCAGTTGATGACTTAGTATTAAAGCAACTATGCGCTTTTCTTTCAAACAACTTAAGAGTATCAATACCAAACGAAAATAGAACTTGTTTAATTTGTCCCATAAACTCCTTATCTTTCATTGTAACATCTATGAAAAGTTGTTTTGCTTTTTTAGGATTTTTTGGTATAGTTCCGTCCGCATCATAAAGCCCAGAAATATAATGAGATAAAAGAGGCCTGTTTTCCAAAATAATCCTTGGGATTCTCAAATTAACTTTGATGCCCCAATTAATTCCAAAAACTGTGCTAATAAATGAATTTACAATGAAAGAATTGACAACTAAGTGATAACACGGTTTTGTGGCCAATCGTGAAAATACTTCATAAATCTTACTTTCAATCCCAAATAAAACAGTGGTCATTAACCGCATTTTCTCAACTTGACTCTCATATTCATCAGCGAATCCAAAACTTTTTCTATCAGACTCTAGATAACCATCCCCTTGCAAATAACCAATGTAATAAGCCAACTCTTTTGTCAATTGCCTTAGCAACTTAGTAACTTTGCCTTTTATTATAAAATCAAACTCTTTATCAAAAGCGATCTGAAGAAAATCTACACTATAAACTTTACTTAGCTCTTTTAACATTTTGAAGCGTGGTCGGTTTTTCCCAGACATATAAAGACTACAAGTTACCTCATGCACACCAATCTCCTTTGCGACTGCACGAATTGTTTTTCTACTTCCATCATGAACTTCTCTTAGAACCTTGTGAAAGTTATGAACTTTAATATTTTCATCCAAATCATACAAATAATTTGGTAAAGGAATAGCAACCATAAAAGAATCGTGGTTTCTTTCTTTAAAATCATTCTGGGAGTACAATGCCAGTGATTTCATTCGAAACCACCTTGACAACAATTTTCGTAAATCCATAGCTCACGACCATCTAACAAATCAAGGTCGATTTCGGCTATCACCATAACTAACTTTATTTCTCTCCAAGTTGGTGGAGAATCATCAATTGAAAAAACCATTCTTATCACCTCCTTTTTAGAAAGAAGAATTTTTTCGTGGACGGCTCCGCTGCTTTTGGAAGTATTAAACTCTTTTCTCAGCAGAGGAAAGATTTAAACTGAGAAAAGCAGAGTCCAAAAGAAAAAATTCTTGAAAAGGAAAAAGAAATAATTATATTCTTTTAAAAGTATTAACTATATATGAAAACAACTCAACGAGCAAAGACATTAGCTGCTAAGAAAACAGTTAAACGCGTTCGTTTTAAGAAGACCCGACCAAAAGGAATAGTTTACTATACAAATCCAAACGCAATACCAGTAAGAGGAAAATATTTTGGTTTAGAAAATATAGAGTCATTACATGTGCACGGATTTGCAAGAGACCCCTGGAATAGGGGAGAACTACATGGGGGCAATGGAGCAATTGCTGTTGGAAAAGTAAAATTCAAAGGAGAATCAAAAGCAAAAGTAGTCGCACTAAAAGGATACTTCAGGCCCAACACCGCTTTAGAAAACCACTTAAAAATAGTAGTTAACAGATTAAGAGAAAGCCAAGCTAGACACCCAAAAATGTGTGTACTCCCATTAACTGTCCAAGGACACAAAAACCTCTACCTCCTAATGGAACCATTCTTCAAAATGCAAGGTGGACAAGCAGTATCAAAAATGGAACAAACCGAAAGAGTGGTAAACAAAATAAGATTACCAAAAGATGCGGATACATTAAGAAAAGTTTTAAACGAAACAGCAGAACTAGCAAAAGTTGGTCTAGCAGTACCACAATCACTAGCAGTATCAAGAGATCTCATAGCACTTGGACTACCCCAAGAAGCATTAGAAAAAATGGCACACAAACAAATAGATGTATTCAACGAAATAAAACTAAAAAATGGACAAACACAAATATTATCACAAGACATAGACGAACTATTAATACAAAACGATCCAAAAAAAGCATGGAAAAAATCAATACTCAACATCACAGAAGTACTACACCAACAAAACCATGGACAACAAGCACAACAACTAATAAAACAACTAATAAAAGAAACACAAAAACAACACAAACTATAATGGCCAGACCCGGGTTCGATTCTCGGCAGGCCTGTAAATACTATTAAAAAAATATTTTTACTAGTTTTAATATGAATAAAGAAATTCCTTCTAGCAGACAAACTTTCTTTGGAACGCAAATAAATCATACTAAAAAAGAAGGCACGTTAAAGATTTTGAATTGGAATATACAAACCCCTTCTTTCAAAAGAGCATCAAAACAATTAAAATTTCTAGAATCGCTTAGTGCAAGCATAATAGTTCTTACAGAATTTTCTTTTTCAAAGAGTTGTGTTCTTATTAGAGATAAATTAGAAGACCTTGGTTATAAAACGATTTTGCCAGAAATAAGAGAAGACAACTTTGGAGTATTAATTGCAATAAAAAAAGAAATTATTTTTTCTGAAGACAATTTAGAACATTTTCTTTCCCACAGATCAGCAACAATAAAGATTAATTGGAATAAAAAAGAATTATTTCTCACAGGATTATATGTTCCTCCCAGATCAATTAATAAAAAAGATTTGAAAACAAATAATAGGCGAAAAGAATTCCACGATTCCGTAATAAAAAACTTTAATGGTTTTTTGAAAACAAATAATCAACTAATTGTTGGAGATTTTAATGTGCCAGAACCAGAAACAATTTCTTTAAATGACAATATTTCAAAAGATAATGATTACTTATTATACCATTTTTTCCTAAAAAGTGGTTTGTTAGATGTACATAAAGAATTAGACAAAAAAGATTCTTCTCTTTTTAGAAAAGAAAAAGGATATCGGCCAGACATTGCTTTTATTTCAAAGGCCCTCTTACCTTCGGTAAAAGATTATTTGTATTTGAAAGAAGTTGTTGATAATAAATTAAGTGATCATTCAGCAATTTTATTAGAAATATGTTAATAATTAATTAATTTTATTTTTAAAAAATAAAAATAATTTTAATTGGAAAATAACTAGCAAAATAATTCCACCAAACAATGCCAAAGTGTTAATCCCAGAAATAACATATATTATGTGTGAGATATTACCAAATATTGAAAAACTTTCAATGTTTGATTCTAAGACCCCATATTTCAAAAAACCAATTACAAAACACAGAATGAAGAAAATTATGATTGCTTTTCCTGCAATCCCAATTCGCTTTTGAATAAAAGCATAATTCTTTTCCAAATTGTTTCTAATTCCAGATAAAGAACTAAATTTTTTAAAAGAATATGCCGTAAATAAAACACTCACAATAAATAATAAATTCGCCAACACTAGATTTCCAAAAAAGATAATTATAAAAGAAAAAATCGCCAGAATAACTCCAACAACTAACAAAATAAACGGTTCACTGGAATTAATTTTTTTAGACACAAAATCACTTTTTCATTTTTTTCTAATAGCATATGCTTTTGAAACAAAATAGCTTGCCAAAATTAGCATCGCAGTAATCAATAGTGGCGCAAAGAATTGTGCCTTTGTTATTGCACCATAAAAAGACAGACTAAACAAAACAAATAGCTCAATTACAAAAATAACTATTATAACAAATAGAACCGCAACTACAATCTCTGTTTTGCTCGATCCGGCTGATTTAACCATAATAAAAAAACATCCTAATTGTATTTAATTTTAACTGAAAATACAATAAAGAACGATTGTCGAAATAATTACGTTTTTTTATGACAATTGACGAAAAGTTTATATATTATTTATCCCTTAAATAAAGCATGGATAAATTAGCTACTGCAATTGCCGGGGAAATTTCTTTGTCAACTGATCCAGGCGGATCAATGAAAAAATGGAGAGAAATTTTTGCAGTGCATCAAACTGAATTAGCAAAATACTTGAAAGTTTCTTCTTCAACAATTAGTGATTATGAAGGTGGAAGAAGAAAGAACCCAGGAATAAATGTTGTTTCGCGTTTGGTTAATTCTCTTATAGAAATTGATAAGAGCAGAGGTGGAAAAGTAGTAAAACAATTAGAAAAAGATTTTCATCAAGAAGATAGTCAAGCATTTGAAAGTCACGAATTTTCTTCAGGAATAAAAGCATCAGAAATGGTAAAAAAAATTGAAGGAAATGTTATTTGTTTACCACATAAATTAAAAGAAGAACAAATATTTGGTTACACAATAATTGATTCATTAAAAGTTATTCTAGAAGTCCCGGTTCATGAGTATATGATGCTCTATGGAAAAACACCAAACAGAGCACTTATTTTTAGACAGGTAGAAAATGGAAGAAGTCCATTAATTGCAGTAAAAATAGGAAGGTTTAGTACTGATATGAAACCAAGCATAATTATTTTGAATGGTGACTTCACAAAGAAAGATGTTGATCCAATTGCAATAAAAATTGCTGAAAGCGAAAAAATTCCTTTAATCACAACAAAAATGCCTGTTGAAGAAATGGTAAAAACCCTAAAGAGTTTTGAAAGCTAAAATTGACTCTACATTAAAAAATAATGAATTAATTTTTTATACAAAAAAAGAAATGCTTTAAAAATAATGAATTAATGCTTTATACAAAAAGTGTGTCGATATTTTCTTTTTCCGTTTTTTTCTTCACCAATAAGTTTTTTTGAAACAATTATTTTTGTGTCATAAAGCTTTGCCATGTAACGAGAAACTTTTACAGTTGCTTTTTTTGAACCAACCCATAAATCAAAACCATTCCTCACCTTACTTATTTTTGATGTCCCTGCTAAAGGATTCTTTACTTTTTCTTTTTTTAATAATTCTTCTGCTAATTTTAACATTGATTCTGCTTCATCCATGTTTTCAGAACGTAACTGAAGAATCGCTTCTCTATAATCTGCATTTAATTTCATACATGAATCACAAGTAGTTTCTTTTAACTGAAACTTAATTATTTTTTTGTCTTCAACCAAATTATCTGCTAAAAAACCTTGCACTTTTATTAATGCTTCATAATCTAATTCAGAAAGCTTGCTTAATTCAACAAAAACCTTTGTTTTTTCTAGTTGAGGAATTATTTTTACATGCGTAGCTATTTCTTGAGCAATTGTTTCTTCTTCAAACCCTTTCAAAGTATTATTAAACAATAATTTGCCACACCATTTACAAATAAAGAACTTTACCTTGCCAATATCAAACAAAGTATTATTTTTTGTGAAGCATTTCAAACACAGCTTGTCAACTAACTGGCTTGTTTCGTTTCCACACTTTGGACAAAATTTTTTGAAAGACATTTTAATCAAAATCAATTTTTTTATTTGTTTTTAGTATTTCTGTTTTTGCGCCAACTTCTGCTTCAATTTTCTCTTTAAATATTGGCATTACTTTTTTGTCACCGTGCACTAAGAAAACTTTTCTCGGAGACCATTTTTTTAACGCACCAATCATTTCGTTCTGACCTGGGTGCGCTGAAAGATCAAATTTTTCATATTTGCATGAAACTTTTACTGGTTTCTCATCTTCAAAAAATAATTTTCCTTCATCTTGTAATAATCTTCCTGGCGTTTTGTCTCCTTGATAACCAGTTAAATGTATCTTACTATTAGGATCGTTCATTAATTGTTTTGCATAACCAACTACTGGCCCACCCTTCATCATTCCAGAAGTAGTAACAATAACACACGGCTTTTTCAAAACTTCTTTTCTATCTTTTGCTCCTTGAATCCATCTTGCTCTACTCAAACCAGTTTTCAATTTCTTTGGATTCTTAATTAGATCAGCATGTTGTAAATAAAGGTTTGCAACTTTTTTTCCCATCCCATCCAAATAAATATCTGCTGTAATATTATAACTTGTCAAAATATCAATTACTTCTTGGCTTCTACCAACTGCAAACGCAGGCACAATTGCCCAACCGCCATTATCAACTGTTTCTTGAACAGATTCACACAACTTTTTTTCTTCTTCTTTTCGATTAGGATGCTCTCTATCACCATAAGTTGATTCTATTAAAACATAATCTGTCTTTCCCATTCCAAGGTCTGCACCTTTGTGTAATTGTGTTTCTTCAACTTTGAAATCTCCCGTGTAAAGAAAACTCTTATTATTATGAGTTAGTTTTGTTATTGCAGAACCAAGAATATGCCCAGCATCAAAAAATTCTAAAGAAACATCATCAGACAAATGTAATTCTTTTCTGTATGGTGCCACAAAATTATACTTGTGTGTTCTTTCAACTTCTCGTTTTGTATACTTTGGAGCCATTCCTTCAAATTCAGCAATTTTTATTGAATCAAGCCACAAAATGTCCGCGATTTCTAGAGTTGGTTGTGTCATAAAGGATAAACACTCTGACTTTGTATAAAAATAGGGCAAATAACCTGAATGATCTAAGTGAGCATGTGAAATTATTGCTGCTTTTATATTTTCATTCAGATTTTGTGGGTATTCAACACCTTCGGGCGCTAACTTTAACCCATACTCTAAGAGAAATTTTTCACCAAAATCTAGCACAAAGGCACTCCTACCAACTTCTTCACAAGCACCAAGACCACGAATACTATACATAATTGTCATAAAAATAATAGTATTAATTGTTTATATTCTTTCGCTTATCTTAAAAAAAAAGAAAAATGAATCATGCTTAATCGCATGATCCATCATAACTTTTAGCATGATCCGCTATTAACTACTTCTTCATCAAGAGCTACATTACATAAATCGGGAGCTGTTGTGTATCCAGAACAAACCAAGTTCTTTATTCCTTCTGGTGATCTATCTGCACTTCCAAAATATTTTCCATTCACAACTACTGAAGGAGAATATTGTAATTGCAAATTACCTGCTAATGCGATATCTTCTGCGTACAAATCTTCTCCGATTGTATCAACACAAGCATAAACTGCATTCGCATCGATTCCTTTTGCTTCCATCAATGTTGTCGCTTCTGTCTTATCACAATCAGTTGATCTTCCACTCTCACAAGTCGCATAAACCGTTTCGTAATAGTCTTTTGCGTAATCCCAGAATTTTGTTGGCTCAACTTCTTGTATACATTCCATTGTCAAGTTTTGTTGTCTTTCATGTGCGCCGTGCATATCACTAAAGAATCTTACTCTTACATTAGCAGTTTCTTTTAATGCATCTGCTGCTTCAACAAAAGTATCAAGTGTTGCACTTCCCGCAGGACAATACGAAAATATGTATAATTCTGCATCAGGAACATCTTGTTTTACTAAATCTCCGTTTGGTACAGGAACATCATCATTATTTATGTTCTCATTCATGTCAAATTTTGTCCCAAGAATCAATAAATCGTTTGTTGCGAAAATTGATCCGTCTCCAACTTCAACTCCGTTTTGTTCTACAACAAAACTTAGTTCATATAATCCATCAGATATTTTTTCAGCACTAATTATTGTTGCGATTATTGTATCATCAAGAACTAGATTTGTATTTACATAGTCTTGAACTTTTAATTTTAGTTCTTCAACGTTAACCAAATTATTTCCAGAAGAATCTTGTGGCCCCATTGCTACAACAGCACCATAACTAATTAGCGCTCCAATAATTAATCCAACTAGAATAAATATTGCTGCACTAATCCAAGCATTCTGATCCTTTGGCATTATTGAAGAATCTTTCTTTGTTTCTTTTACTTCTTTATGCTCTGTTTTATGAACACTTGAAGCTTTTTTCTTTTTACTTGTCATAATACACCCCTCTTTCGTTTACAAATGAGTAAAATCTTGATTAATAAAAAAAAGAAAATGCTTTTAAATCGTAGGAATTGCTTAGGAAATAAAAAAGCCAACATATGAACAAAAAAGAACTACTTTTTTCCACCGAACTTGTTTTTTAATTTCTCAATCTTTTCTTTTTCAAGTTTTTCAAACAAAATACCAATGTTTTTTACTTTTGTTCCTTCTTTTAAACTGCCAAATATTCCTTCAAATCCCTCGTTTAAATCAAAATTTATTGAATCGGCTAATTTTTTTGAAGCAGTAGGAACAAAGGGATTATACAAAACAACAAGCACTTTGAACAGATCAATGCATTGAGCAATTATTTCTCCAGCCCCTTTTTCATTTTCTTTGATCATTATCCATGGTTCTTTTTCTTGCAAAAACTTGTTTCCTATTGAAGAAATTTCGTTCGCCTTCATTAGAGCATCTCTTTCTCTACTTCTATCCATCAAATCTTGATACTCCTTAACAAGTGCTCTTATTGAATTAACTAAATCACTTTTTTTATTTGCTGGTTTTTTTCCTTCAAAAAATTTTTCTGTTAAAGAAATTACTCTATTCACAAAGTTACCAAAATTTCCAACAATTTCATTATTTACCTTTGCTTCAAAATCACTCCAAGTAAATTCAGTATCATTATCTTCCGGCCTCATTCTAAATAAATAATATCGCCATATATCACTTTCAATTCCTGAATTTTTTGCATCATCCCCAAATACACCTGTACCATTGCTCTTAGAAAATTTTGTGTCTTCATAATTTAGATAAGCAGTTGAATCAAGAACATCAATTAAATGATAATTATCTTCTGCACCCATTAAGTAAGACGGAAACATTATGCTATGAAAAGGAACATTATCTTTTC
>Ga0265594_1003081_pt1 | contig 11313 bp, 10 predicted proteins | sample saktaG_11_FD_190147 | JGI IMG/M metagenome (GOLD analysis project Ga0265594, IMG submission 190147) | Saline water microbial communities from Sakinaw Lake, British Columbia, Canada - sak_2011_5_24_80m | ecosystem: Environmental > Aquatic > Non-marine Saline and Alkaline > Saline ... | reverse complement strand
TTAACTCAACCGCCATACGATCGATCACCGGTCCCATTAAAACACCGTCATCCAGAGGATTGCCGATCGGCACTTGTGAATAGGCTTTGACGAGATTATTGACAAATTTTTCTTTAACGGATTTATGTATAATGATTCTTCTGGTCGATGTACAGCGTTGTCCCGCCGTGCCAACCGCTCCAAACAGCGTTGCTCTGAGCGCCATGTCCAAATCTGCATCTTCCGTAATAATGATAGCATTATTACCACCTAATTCCAGGATTGTGCGTCCCAGGCGACGTCCGACTGCTTCACCGATACGTTTGCCCATTGCAGTGCTGCCCGTCATACTGATCAACGGTACACGTTTGTCATTAATCATCAGTTCGCCAACTTCCGATCCTTTGCCAATAATCAGATTAAACACACCCTTCAAATCATATTTATCAACAACGGGCATGATAATATTCTGAACGGCAATTGCGGTCAAAGGCGCTTTTGAACTGGGTTTCCAGACATTCACATCCCCACAAACCGCGGCGATGAGAGTATTCCAGGCCCAGACGGCTACCGGAAAATTGAAAGCAGTTATCACACCGATGACCCCATAGGGATGATATTGATCATACATGCGGTGTTTGGGACGTTCGCTGTGCATTGTCGAACCATACATCATCCTGCTCTGCCCGACGGCAAAATCTGCAATATCAATCATTTCCTGGACTTCACCCATACCTTCGGCTTTAATTTTCCCCATCTCCAGGGTCACCAGTTTTCCTAAAGGTTCCTTGTACTGCCTGAGTATTTCTCCGATTTCCCGTACAATCTGTCCTCTCTTCGGCGCCGGAACCATACGCCATTTTTCAAATGCTTTTTGCGCTTCCCGGATCACTGTTTCATAATCTTCGGCGGTTGCCTGGATTACTTTTGCAATCGGTTTTCCATTAATAGGAGAATAGCTGACCAGTTCCTTACCGCCGGTTTTAAGCCATCCATCACTATTTCCCAGGGTCGCCCCGTAGTTTACATCCTTGATTCCCAATTCTTTTAAGAAATCATCCATTCTAACTCTTCTCCTCTTTTGAAATTTATATAGTCCAGTCTATTTAAGTCGAAACTTTGCAACAACCGGAAGATGATCACTTGCAATCCTGGTATTTTCATTATCAACAACATATACAGAAATTGGCACAATTTTATCGTTTGTAAATATATAATCGATCCGTTTTACCGGTTTAGTTGAAGGATATGTATTCATTTTTTCAGTTATTACAGATCCCAGATCATAAAAGTAATATGCAATTTCGTGGATTCGCTGAGACGTCGGCACCATATTCAAATCACCGGCGATTATTATCGGTTGAGTCAATCCCCAGTCCAGAACAATACTTAGAAGTTCTTTCGTCTCGGCAGCGCTTCCAAGAGAATCCGTGCTAAGATGAGTTCCGTAGAAATGAAGCTTCTTACTATTTATATTAATTATCGTATGCAACAATGCCCGCGGTTCTTCGTCTTTCCGTTGTACAAACAGCTTATTCTCGGAAAAATATATCGGGAATTTCGACAATATCGCATTGCCATACCATCCGCCCTGAAGTTGAAGATTGCGGGCAAATGTAAATTCCATGCCAAGTTCGGCAGCGATTTTCCTCGCCTGGTCATCGCGATATGTTCTCTCTGCCTCGAAATCAACTTCATTCAAACAGACGATATGAGGCGCTTGTTCTCTGATTATCCGGGCAATTCGTGATAAACTGTACAATCCATCGGTTCCGACGCCATGATGAATATTATATGACATTACCTTGTATTCGGAAGGATAGACGATTTTCTTAAGCTGGTCTTCAGGGTTTTTACGAATTATATAGACGCCTGAAACCACTACCAGCACAAACAGCAACAAAAGGAATAACTTTTTCAAACTTTTTCCTTATTTTCCAACAACTCTTTGTCCGGTTTTGTCACAATATTTATTTATATCACTTTATGAATTTAACCCATGGAATTTCAGGATTTTTTTTCAAAGAGGCAAAAGGGATTTTTACGAAAAACCATAAAAAATCAAATTACCTGGTAAATATCGGATTTTTCCTGTTTGTTAGGTTCCCTAATTAATTATAAATTAAATCGATTGAAAAAAGGAGAATCTAATGAGGAAATCAATATCGCTTATTTTATTTTTAATATTCACACTCCCCATATTAACATATTCTCAGAACGGCAATGAAGAATTCCGGGCAACCTGGGTAATCACCTATGAACACATCAGCAGTTCCTCCGACGTCGAAACAAATAAAGCACGGGTTCGGAAAATTTTGGATAACCACCAAAAAGCCAACATGAATGCGGTTTTATGGCAGGCGCGTCAGAGCGGAACAGCCTATTACAACTCAACTTATGAACCATGGGGCTATTATGCCGGCGGTTCCGATCCCGGTTACGATCCTCTCGCCTACGCTATCGAAGAAGCCCATAAACGCGGACTCGAACTGCATGCCTGGTTCAACGCCTTTCATACTTCCAGTACAAGACCGGGTACTCCCGTCGCTGAGCATCCGGAATGGGTCTGTACGAATATAGATGGCGATTTCATGACAAAGCAGCAATGTTTGTCACCTGGATTAGACTCCGTCAGAAATTATACCCTCGACGTGGCAATGGAAATTGTAAATAATTATGATATCGATGGACTTCATTTTGATTTCGTCCGGTGGAATGAATACGATGAGGACGATATGAAAAGTCAAAACCTTCCATTAGATATTAATGAATATGGTGAATATAAGGCTATTGATGGAATCATCTCTGAGGAAAAACTGGCGCGACTTAATTTAAAAGGGACAAAGCGATATATTTATGATAGTGAACATCCTGCCAGTGGAGGTATTCCGGAAGGATTTGACAACTGGGCGGATTGGCGGCGCTGGTCCGTAACGGAATTTGTCAGAACTGTCCACGATTCTATTCAACAGGTAAAGCCCTGGGTGCGCCTATCGGCAGCCGCTTTGGGAAAATACCGCTGGTCCGGATGGCAGGGCTACGGATCAGTATATCAGGACGCCGCACTATGGTTTAACGAAGGATATGTGGACCAATTGACGCCCATGCATTACCACTGGTTAACCGGCTCAAGTTTTTATGATATGCTGAATGGAGGACATTCAGAAAGCTGGGTCTATTGGATCCAACCCGGAATCAATGCAGGAAGATTATTTTCAGTAGGTCCTGGATCATATAAAATGATGCCCCCGTATAATCCTCCAAATACTTATGACTGCTGGAATAATCACTCGTCTATTATGAGCCAGTGTCGGACAATAGATTGGGTTGACGGTTTCCAGTTTTTCAGTTATGGCTCATGGAATGGGATGAAATATTGGGAAGAAGCCGGCGCAACTGTATTCAAGAAAAAGACTAAAATCCGGAATAATGTTCAAAGCGGCGCCCCGACCGAACCAACGGTTTCACTACTTAAAAATGATTCGCTAAAATATGAAATTACGGTTACACCCGATGCCGGTATTTCAGAAAATCACTGGTTCCTGGTTTACCGGTCAGAAGATGCGACAATCAATCCCGATGAAGACGAAATAATCGATATCCACTTTGGTCAGGAATCTTATGCGGTTGCAGACAGTTTTCCGGGAACCCAGAATTTTAACGGTCAATATCACTATGCCGCCACCTGCCTGGATCGCTACTGGAGTGAATCACCAGTCTCAAACCCGGTTATTTCCGATTCGATTCCTTCATACGCCCCGGTCGTATTGTCCTCGAGTCCGGTAAATGACAGTACGGTTCCGGTAAATACTCCCATCGAATTCATTTTTTCCAAATCAATAGACACCACCGGTTTTAGCACAAATATCACCATTACTCCGGCAATTTTCCTTTCCGGCTTTAAATGGACGGACGATAATCGATCGGTAAAATTCCTTACCTCCGGTTCTCTCGCTTTTGACACCCAATATACGATCACACTGCATGCCGCGTTATCTGATGTAAACGGTATTCAGCTGGACGGTAATGCCGACGGCGTCCCCGGCGATAGCTATACAATTACTTTTATAACTTATGATGTCGACGTCAGCGGTCCGGTAATGATAGCGAGTTATCCCGACGTGAACACAGAAAAATTCGATCTGGACGACGTTGTCACTATCGAATTCGACGAACAAGTTGATCCGGAAACAATAAATGAAAATACCATTTCATTAATTAATGGCGGCAATTCGGTTACCATTGAAGCTGTTGTAAATACCTTTGAGGATCGTTCGATTTTGAATGTTAAACCATATTCTCAACTTATATCCGATGCGGTAAATCTTTTAACATTATCGACCGGAATTACCGATACACTCGGAAATCCATTAAGTGAAAATATCTATATCAATTTCACTACTGATGATTACTACTATTCAGCAAAGAAAATGGTGGATAATTTCTCAGGAGACGGTGATTGGTGGAAACCAACCAGCTCCGGTCTGTGGGTAGGAGTTGATCCCGCCGGATCAGAATTCGGTCATACAACGGAGAATTATCTTCCGGCATCCGAATTCAACGACGCAGATAAAAAGTCGGGATATTTGAAATATCAATGGGATACAAGTTCGACAGAATTTTTACTCAGGGAACATGTCGGTACCAGCCCAACGACAAGTATAAATATCGACACTTCCTGGATTTTACAGGTATATATTTATGGTGATGGAAGCAATAACCAATTCCGGTTCTCTCTTTATGAAACGGGAGCTCAAGTAGCTGAAGTATCCAAATGGATAACCATTGACTGGGTTGGCTGGAAACTGGTAGAATGGGATTTAGGTGATCCTAATAGTATTGGTGAATGGTTAGGTAATGGCATTATGGATGGAACTTCCTACATAATGGAAGGATTTCACCTCACTAAACCCGAAAACGGAGCATGGTCCGGTAAACTGGGCTTTGACAATTTACGACTGGTGAAACGCACTCCGGGTCAGGCGCCTCCGAATACTGCTCCCGTTCTCGAGGATTTACCTGATACATCTGCAACCGAAGGTTCTTATGTTAAAATCTACCCGACCTGGGAGGACCCCGATGAATCTGATATCCATCAAATTATCTGTTTATCCGATACGGCGGATGTCCTTTTCCGGATTATGGGACACACTTCCGGTTCAAGAGTGTACGTGCGCCCGCAAGCCGGTTTTAGCGGCACCGCTCTGATTACCGTCATTGTGAAAGACTACGGCGTCGGTGAACTTTCCGATACGACACAATTTATCCTGACGGTTTACCCGGCTGGGTCCGTTGACAGTGACATTGTTCCGGTTTTATTCAGTCTGGCGCAAAATTATCCAAACCCGTTCAACCCGACGACCACCATTCGCTTCTCGCTCGACAATTCCGGAAGTACGCGTTTGATTATTTATGATATTTTGGGTCGAAAGGTTACCGAACTGGTCAATCGGCATCTACAGACTGGTAATTACACGATCAGGTTCGATGCGTCAAATCTGCCGTCCGGGCAATATATCTATCAATTAATTTCCGGTCGGAAAGTACTTACCAAAAAGATGTTGCTGTTGAAATAACCGTCACGTCTTACTCGAGTAAGCTCAAAGCAGACTATGTAAAAAAACAGTTGCACCATTATGATAAATTCAGTAAAATCACTTCAAGCGGAAAATCTTCAACTGGGGTAGGATAAAAACAAAGTACCGCAGTCAAATTTCCGGCAGCTGCCGGAGATGGGACTTACGGTGCTGCTGCATTGGGAAAGGAAATCGGTTCGGTTATAGGAGTATTTGGGATTGCTCGTCGACAAACTAATAAAACAGGCCGTTTTTGATACAAACAAAAGTCTGAAAAAGGATATGTTCAAGCTGATAATTTGTGAGATATGGTAAAAATCCGGTTTGGTACTATGTTTGTTTATTGAAATGATATGCTGATATTATTATGGATTGAAGTATGTCTTTCCTGTTCGATGATTTTGAGGATTTAGGGATTATTAAAAGAATTGTTAAAAAAAGACGACTTCCCGTCCGGCGTGGCGAGCGGTTGATCGTTTTGTATAAAGGAGGTTCAAAGACCTGGGAAATATGCGTCCATACTTAATTCAAATTATTGGAGCTTTCTATGAAGTGCATATGTTGGGGAGATAAATGTCCCTTTTGCGGCAATAAAACTCGAAAACGGTTGCGCAAGAAAGGTTTTTATCCCCTCGTCAAACGCTACGCCTGTAAATGGTGTACCATGTCATATTCATCAGTGCTGGGATGGTTTACGGTGGGGGTAAGGTAAGGTCGTGTTATGATTTCAATGAATGGATTTTGCTTATAACTATTGATTATCCGCAGGATTATCTCGTTCCCAAATTGAATTTGGGAACGAGGAAATGCGGAATCCCAATTTTCCCTGTTTTCAAAGATATGGTAAAAATACATGGAATATTTTAACGGCTATCTCAAAGAGATCTGTGTGAGATGTTTCCATATCTAAACGGGATTAACCATGTTCGAAGATAATATAAATAATTTTTTTGATTCTCTTAACATGCTCGATGAGGCTTTAAAGAACTACCGTGTCTTCAAAGAACACCGGTCCCGGTTTACAAATGAATTAATTGAAATAATAACAGCGCTGACTTATCGGCATTTCACCACAAAAACATCTTACCCCCATTTAAACATCCGGGGCAAACTCGATAAAAATGTACTAAGACAAAATATCCTGACCGACGAGGACTTCAAATATTACGGCATATGGATATTTGAAGAATTAGCCCAAATTATAATTGATTTTTCCGACGATGAACGACCTGCCGGGATAAAACGTTATTACAAAAAAATTAAATATCCTTTTTTTACCGAAAAAACGCTTGAAGAGCAAATAAAAGAATTCGAAAAAGAATTTAAGAATCTCACTCCCAGCCAGCGTTCTACTTTACATCAATCCTTAAAAGAAGAAGTCCAAATAGAAGAATTCTACACAAACTTTAAAACCTCAATTCACAAGGCTTTAAAAAAGTTAGCGCTGGAATATTTCCCCGAGTTACCGGAAATAACAGGTAATGGTATTAGAGAAATCGATTACATGTTATATACATATATGTTAATGATAAATGAAAACGTAATGAGCATATTAGAAGACGCTGCTCATATTTCTGTTTATCCTTCGTAAGAATCTTTCATTTAAAATAAGGCGACCATACCACGGCAATCAGGTATAGACTTATGCCGCGTAAGAATCCGCAGGATACCGCAGCGCCGTTTCTATCGGAATCAATCCAGGGTTCAAGAACCCCGATAGAATTATAATGCTCCTTTCATGCGTACGATTTTGAAAATGACTTTAGGAGCATTATCGTATATAAATATTTAACTAAAGTGTTTTAGCGCAGCTGCTTATGTATATAGTTATAAGTATAAAGAAATAATGAGATATCCCAAAATATTATTCGTAATCATATCAGTAATAATCTTGGCTCTTTTTGGTTGTAATACATCACCGACAGAATCAAATAGTGATTTACTATATGCTAAAACGAGTAAAAATACATATTCAATAAATGATACAATTACACTGAATATTAACAATAATACTGAGGATTCGGTTTATTTCAAATACTATGATGATATGTTGGTATTCTCCTATGAGCTGAAAATAAGTAATAATAATTGGATTCCAGCTTACCTATTTTTTATTCCATCAGGCGCAGTATTGAATACTCGCGTATTAGAACCTTACAGTATTAAGCAATATAAGAAGCGTGCTGATTGTGCTGGTAAGTCCAGATTCAGGATACCATATAACAATGACGGAAGTACAGATTTTCGAGATACCCTAATTTCAAATATCTTTACTGTGGAATAGTATTTATATGAAAGTAACTTCTAACAAATAAGCATTTGCAACGACGTTTATGTCGTAGTCAATCCGGGGTTCAATAACCCCGATAGAGTCGTGATGCTCATTTCGTGCTTACGATTTTGGAAGAATTAATGAGCGGTGATGTAATATAGACACCGTTAACTCATAAAAAGGAGATAACAAATGAGTATTACAAAAAAGTCGAATGTATCAATTATTGTACTGATTTCTATTATTGTGATTGGAATTTTGATATTACTTGTTAGCAATCTGATGCAAACTCCACGAAATGGAAAAGAACTTCAGAAAAATCAGAAAAAGATGAGTATGATCAAAGGGCAAAGTAGAGAGTTCAAAAAAGTCAATATTAACACAGCGGGTCTTGAAAGCCTGGTAAAACTTCCCGGAATAGGTCCTGTAAAAGCTCAAGCGATTATAGAATACCGTGAGAAAATTAGAAAATTTGAATCTATAAACGAAATCACCAAAGTAAAGGGAATCGGTGAAGTGACAATGGCAAAAATAGAACCTTATCTGGAAAAAATAGGAGACCCGGCCGAAGTAAAATCTTTCCAAAGTTCGGAAGTGGATAAGGCACTTACTACAAAGATAAATATCAATACTGCCTCTTTAAATGAACTTACTAATTTGCCGGGTATTGGTGAGAAGAAAGCGCAGGCAATTATTAAATACAGAGAGGAAGCTGGAAATTTTAAAACTAAAGATGAAATCAAGAACGTGAAAGGCATTGGCGATATCACTTATGAAAAGATGAAGAATAAAATCAAGGTGAAATAAAGGATAGAGAAAGTAAATTCCTCCGGAATTCCTGCGGGTCCAATCCTGCTCATTCGACAATAGATATGAGCCTGCCCAAAATCCTGCACAACAAACATATCATTATTAACGAAATAAATACGTATTAGGTGAACATTTCTAATAAATGTTATTGTAAATCGAATAATAAATATTATATTTGATAGCGTATACGACATCATATGGCCAAATTGAAATTAAGAATTGACAAGGACTCTTCTTTAGATGAGATCGAACAAGCAATTTGTGCTGTTTTAAATTGCGGTCAACAGGAAATTGAGTTGAGTCAAGTGATAAAGATAGTTGAAGCCCTGGGAGGTGAGTATTTAACAGGCAAAAAGGGAGGGAAAGGTTCTCAGGCTCGCTTCCGTCACCCGGGTCTGGCGATATATCCTTCCCATTATCAAGATGGACAATTCGGTGTGCATTTTATACATGGCGGTAAGGAAAATAAAAAAGTCCTGATCAAGGATTTTAAAAATTATCTGGATTCTACTCTGAAAATAATCTGTGAGATTAAGCGTAAAAGGAATTAGCGGATGCTAAAAGAAAAAACACTGGATGACTATAAGCGTTTATCCTATAAAATCATTATTGAGGAAATCAGTGATGAATCCGGGACTGAATTCATGGCTTACACACAAGAATTAGGCAAATATTCCTGCTATGGGAAAGGAAGTAGTATCGAAGAGGCTGTCTCAGATTATCATACGGTAAAAGATGATTTTATCGAATATCTTTTTGATAACAAAAAGCCCATTCCGGAACCCGTGATACAAACCGAGGAACCCCTGCCGAATGGCGTGATAACCTTGCGTACGACACCGGTAATGCATGCGCAACTGATGCGGCAGGCAAAAGATAATAACGTCTCCCTCAATCAATATCTCAATCAAATAATTTGCGGTGCCTCGGTAGTCAACGACGTTAAGGCTCACTTTGACCAAAAGATACAATATATCTGTGATCGGATGTCTGCCAGTTTTGATGCTTTCTACGGTTGGATGCGCGATGGTATTCAGATCGATCAAGATAAATCCGAAGCCCAGGTTAGAAAATACAAAATACCCGAAGCCAAGATGTTTTGGCCCGGCAGGAGAAAATGACTGATGCAGGATTATCAATTAAGCGTAGATGAATACCAGGATATACTCAAATCCATAGAATTAGAGGATATTTCTCTACGAAATCTAACACTGAAAACCGATGAAGAGCAGTTCGGCAAGGAATTTAAACTCAATATTAAGCCCAAAGCCCGTTGTCAGGTTGAGGATGATACGATTTACTTCTTCTATAAATTTACTTTTATCGCAAAATCACCGGACAAAGAAAAAACGGCCATCCGCATTGTCCCCGAGTATAAAATCACGTACACAAAAACATCGAAAACCAAAATCGATCCGGAGTTCTTCGAAATATTTCCCGAAGCATCTCTGAAATTTATCGTCTGGCCCTACTTCCGGGAACTTGTCCAGAGCACAATTTCCCGCATGAACCTGCCCCCGTTAATCCTGCCGACGATTATGTAGGTATTCTCTGTCGGTTACAGGGCGAGCCAGTGGTGGCTATGTCAATGCCGACAATGAACTTGCCTTTGGTTCATGAGATGCTCCTTTCGTTTTATTTCAATGAAAGGATTTGCTTGTAATTTTGAAAGTGTTAATGAGCAGTGACGTAACATAGACATCGATAGACATATAATCGTCTTCAACCAGCCATGTGTTTGGATAAAGCTTTTTAATTACTACCACTTCACTACTCAAATCTTTAATTACTCCATCACTCAAAATATTTCATCCTTATTTTTTGTGAAATTAGTGAAATTCATGGTTTGTATTCTTATTCTTGCCGGAGCCGTTAAACCCTGAGAGGAAAAAAATATGAAACGCATCTTCGTACCAACCCAAACACCGTCCGACTGGCAGCGCCTTCTCGCAAAACCAAAACTGCATTGGAAGAAATCGTATTCTGCCATGACGACTGCAGCTTGTTGGGAAGCTGCTGACGGAAACCTACCGCCTGAAGTCAACCAAATTTTTCAAGTCTCAGGTCAGGTTGACCTGCTTGATCTCAAACTACTGGTAGCGATTCCTGAATGGGAAGTAGAACTCCCGGGAGGCACACAATCCTCACATACCGACGTCTTGGCATTGGCGCGTAATAACAAAGGTCTTGTTGTTATTGCTGTTGAGGCGAAAGTGGATGAACATTTTGGCCCAACTCTGGGTGAGAAACGTTCCGAAGCATCAAAAGGCCAAAGCGAACGGATCGATTATCTGCACGCGGCCCTGGGCCTTGATACTCCACTAAACGACAATATTCGGTATCAGCTTCTTCACAGAACGGTCTCGGCGATACGAACGGCACAGGATTTCCATGCCGCCTCAGCGGTAATGCTCGTCCATTCGTTTAGCCTCACACATCGGTGGCGGGAGGATTTCTCAGCGTTTTGCCAGGGCATATCAGCAAAGCGGGTATCACCTGATCTTTATAGTGTGCCACGTTTTAAGTCTCCCCGCCTGTTCCTGGCGTGGTGTGCGGGTGATGAAAGATTTTTGAACGTCGAACTACCAGGCGTGGTCTAACAACCGCATCAACTCGGACTGCCAATTCCGCCGCGCTCCATTGCCGGCCGGTTATGCAGAGCGTTAAACAGCTAAC
>Ga0265594_1003080_pt1 | contig 11313 bp, 7 predicted proteins | sample saktaG_11_FD_190147 | JGI IMG/M metagenome (GOLD analysis project Ga0265594, IMG submission 190147) | Saline water microbial communities from Sakinaw Lake, British Columbia, Canada - sak_2011_5_24_80m | ecosystem: Environmental > Aquatic > Non-marine Saline and Alkaline > Saline ... | reverse complement strand
GACAATTGAACCACCGGCAGCCAGCGTACCGAGTTTAATTAAATCGCCGATCTTATCGGGTTTTGCTTTTTGAATAAGCACAAGGACCAGGCAGGTAATCGCCATACTGGTGTACATTAAAAAGAAAATAGAAGATCGATACTCTACTAAATAAGTTAGTTCTGCTGAACCGGGAATCAGTCTGGTTCCCAAATCTTTTAAAATCACAAATGCCGTGCTGTTTCCCAATAATACGATCAATAGTGAACCCGCATATATAAGTTTATCTTTCCCTGATCTTTCTGGTTTTGGACCCTTCTTTCCAGTATCCGGTTTATTCCCTAAATTCGAAGCAAATACAACGCATAGAATTCCGGCAACCAGCGCCGCGAACTGAAAGGGCAAAATCGCTTCGGAAAAGGCAAATGCAGAATAGATCACAACGATCAGAAAGGTAAGGTTCATTGCACACCATAAGGGTGATAAAGGTCCTCTGGAAAGGCTGACCTTTGTAAAGTGCATTGATGCGAGATTACCGAACGCTGAAATCACCGGCAAAAGTACCGCAAGAAGAGGCAAACCGAAAAAACTTTGCCAGTTTACCTGAACGCCGAAAAAGATACACCCGGCGATTCCCATACACATGGAAATATGCAGTGGTATCACATTCCGTGACTGACCCATACGAAAGGTAATACCAATCAGCCCAAATCCGACTCCTGATAAAACCGCTAACATCACTGCCCCATACATAAACCCCTCCTACTGCTCTTTGAGCTTACTGAATATTCTCATTATGCCTATCCCAAAATAAATTGATCAGATCTTTCATTTTCCGTTTTTCTTCCATAGAAGCAAACGACGCTGAAACGGCATTCATCTGGACATGTTTTATTTCCGATAATGACAAATCCTGATCCCGGATCAATATCTCATACTCATCCGATAGCGTTGAGCCGAACATCGTAGGATCATCGGAATTAATTGTCACTAACAATCCTTTGTGAAAAATATCTGCAAACGGATGCTCGCGATAAGACGGATATACGCCGGTTTTGATATTACTTACAATACAAACTTCCAATGGAATTTGTTCTATTTGAAGATACTCCATTAATTCAGGATCTTCCACAGCCCGGACTCCATGTCCTATCCGTTCAACATCCAGATCTCGAACCGCTGCCCAGATCGATTCAGGACCGGCTGCTTCACCGGCATGGGCAACAATATGAAAGCCCCGGTTTTTTGCTTCCCGGAAAACATCTTTAAATAGATGGGCAGGAAATTTTTGTTCACTGCCACCCAATCCTATCCCAATTATTTGTTTATTTAAAAAAGGCGTAGCGTCATTTAAGCGGCGAATTGATGTTTCAGCGCCATGATCACGGCAAATATCAACGATCAAACGGCATTTTATATCAAAGTCCTTCTCGGCCCTATCTGCACCGGCTATAGTTGCCGGAATGATCTCCTTGCCCGGGATGCCACTCTCGGCAAAATCCCAGGGTGAAAAGAAAGCTTCCGTATAGATTATATTTTGCTTTGCCAGAGCGCCTAAGGTCCAATAGGTTGATTCCTCAAAATCGATTGGCTCTCTGAAAAACCTGTTTTTCCAGAACCATATTTCTATAAAGTGTGGAAAATCCCGGAAAACAAATCGCTTTCCCAGATCAGCGATGTTTTTAATATCAGTATCTCCGCCATATTTTTGAATCAATTGAAATAAATAATTCAACGTAAATGCACCTTCAAGATGCAGGTGCAATTCCACCTTTGGCATTTTTTCAATCGTCTCGCGGAGCGTCATATCTTATCTCAACAGAATTGATGAGTTAGCGTAGAATATCCCGGCAACACTTGCTGTCAGTAAATTCGCGATTGTAGCGCCGATCAATGCTCTAAAACCCAACTGAGTAAGGTCCTTCAGCCTTTGCGGCACTAATGCCCCGACGCCGCCGACAAATATAGCAATAGATGCAACGTGTGCAAACCCTGTCAACGCATAGGTAGTGATCACAATTGAACGTGGATACAGGATAACTCCGGAATCAATCAAAACTGCCAGGTCCTGAAAGGCAGTTACTTCAGTTAAAACGCTTCGCTCACCGATAATTCGTGCTATTTGGCTCGCGTCGGCAAGGGGTACACCAATAACGACAGTAAAAGGATAAAACAGATAGCCCAATAATCCTTTCAAACTCCAATCGATATTGAGCCCGATAATATGGTTAATTGAACCCCCTAAAAGACCGATAATCTTATCCAGTAATTCAACAAGCCCCAGGAATGCGAGTAGTAAAGCAACTATACCAACAATCAACCGGACGCCGGAATTTGCGCCGCCAATTATGGCTTCAAACATATTGTTCTCTTTTTCATAGAAAGGCTTAATGTTTATCCCTAATGTTTCCGGTGTGCCGTCTTCAGGAACCAATAGCTTTGAAATGATAATTGCCGCCGGAGCGTTCATGATCGAAGCCGATACAAGATGCCCTGCAATAGTTGGAAATTGATTTTTTAAAATAAAAATATAGACGGCTAACATGCTGGACGCGATTGTCGCCATACCACAGGTCAGAATTGTATTCAACTCCGATCTGGTCATTTTTTGAACATATGGCTTGACGACCAGCGCCGATTCAACGCCAACGAAAATATTTGAAGCAGCGCTGCAAGATTCCGCACCACTGACTTTCATTAACTTTGTAAAAATGTAGGAAAATCCCTGAATGATCCGGTTCATTATGCCAAGATAGTAGAGAATTGCCACCAGCGCCGCAAAAAACACGATGGTCGGAAATGCCTGAAAAGCCAGAAAATATCCGAGGGAGGTTTCTCCGGCTGCGTTAACCGTGCCCGGAGATAAAGCCAGACGCCCAAATACGAATTCGGTTCCTGCCATCGCGGAATCCAAAACCGCTAAAACAATGCGATTTATAAAAACGAAAAATTTTACACCCGCTGGAATGATAAATATAAATGCGGCAAAGACAAACTGAATAGCGGCTCCCCAGCCGATGACACGCCAATTGACATTTTTACGGTTCGTCGATAGTGACCAGGCAACTATCAGTAGAATAAAATAGCCGAAAAAACTTACAATTCTCATCTTCACATCCCTCAATTATTAATATTAGAACCGATCTCTCATATCGACGTCGATCTCAATACCATCAGCCTGCAATCGCTCGCGGACAATCATCTCATCAATCTCATCCGGCACTTTATAAAATTTTGCTTCCAGGTTTTTCGATGAAAGCACATAATGCATACTCGCCAGTTGAAGCCCGAATGAAAGATCCAATATCTCCACCGGGTGTCCCAGACCACCGGCAATATTGATAATTCCGCCACTTGCCAACAGATATAAGCAATGGTCATTTGATAACGTAAACTCGTCAACCTCTTCCCTGACATGCTCGTGACTTTTAGCCATATCCTTTAATCCTTGTACATCAATCTCATAATCGAAATGACCGGCATTTGATAAAAATGCTCCGTTTTTCATTTTTTCCATGTGCTCAGTGCGAATAACTTTCTTTTCGCCGGTAGCTGTTATGAAGAAATCACCAAGCGGAGCTGCGTCCGTTATGGGCATTACCCTGAAACCATCCATGCGCGCCTCTAATCCCTTCCAGGGATCAATTTCCGTGATAATAACTTCTGCGCCCATACCCTTTGCACGGATGGCAATGCCGCGACCAACCCAACCATATCCGATAACTACAGCAACTTTCCCGGCAACACTCATATTGGTTAAATGTGTGATGGCAGTCCAGGTTGATTGCCCGGTTCCATAGCGATTATCAAATAAATATTTCGACTGAGCGTCGTTTATTCCCACGGCGGGATATCGTAACTTCCCCTGACTTTCCAATTCTTTTAACCGGTTGACGCCACTGGTCGTTTCTTCACAAATACCTTTCAATTCCGATGCGTACTCAGGATGGGAATGAAAAAACTCACAAATATCGCCGCCATCATCCACCACAACATGAGGTTTCGCCTCAATAATCGCTTTTATAAAACCGTTATACTCCGCTTCACTTGCGCCATGTTTGGCAAATACATGCACACCATTTTTTGCCAAAGCGGCACACACATCGTCTTTTGTTGATAATGGATTACTGCTGGTTATCCAAACATCCGCCCCCAATCTTTGTAATGTTAAGGCTAAATAAGCGGTTTTTGCCTCTAAATGGATACATATAGCCACGCGCTTGCCATTAAATACTCCATCATCGATAAATCTATCACGAAGCCGATTTACAACTTTCATCCATTTGGCAACCCAGTCGATTTTCTGTTGCCCAACAGATGCAAGACCAATATCTCTCACATCATATTCCATCAGGATTTCTCCAAAAATATTTATAAAAATAAACTGCCAATCATCAACGCAGTACAGTCGGTGGTGGATAGGTTGCGTCTATTTTTCCAAGTTCCCAGGGATCAACCGAATTTTCAGGATTTTTGAAATAGTACGGATGGAGCAGGTATGCCATTTTTTTTATGGCAGTTATTTGACGCGGTCCGGGCTTTTTCAGCAAAGAAGAATCATAGTGGTACACTCTATCATTTACAACCGCATTAATCTGTTCGAAGTTAGGGCGATTGACTATCTCCCTGACAGTTGTCACTTCATGTTGACCGGCGTGCGGCCACAAGGGCGTCAGGATAACATCGGGATTTCTATCGACGATATCCTTCAAATCCGCCTTGAATGCTTCGCTTTTAACGTCACTAAAAATATTTTCGCCACCGGCAATCTCTAGTATTTGATCCATTGGTGAACCGGAACCTAAAACCCACGGACCAACATGATTTATTTCGAAATACACTTTTACTTTCGGAAGATTTGCCGTAACCGATTTGATCGCATCTATCTCATACCGATAACCATCTATCAATATTTTTGCTCGTCTTGTTTTTCCGGTAGCGTCACCAACACTTTGAACTAATTCGAAAACATCTTCAAGTGTTTCCGGTTCAAAATGCAGAACATTATACCCTTTTTCTTTTAATTCCTGAGCAATTTGCCGCTGCATCTTGTGAACCGATAAAATCAATGTTGGTTTCAGAGAATCGATTAATTCAAAATTCACCTGTGTAAAGGAACTTACAACAGCAACAGGTTTACTTAACTCGTCTTCAATGTTTTTATACTCGTATTCGTCATAAGCCAACCACTTGGGGATTTCCTGGACTTCTGGGGGATAATTACAATACTTTGTCCACCCGATAAGTTGATCCTGAAGTCCAAGTGCATAAACAACTTCCGTATGACTTGGCGATAATGAAATAATCCGTTGCTGATCGTTCGTTGAACAGGATAAAGCAAATAATAGTATAAAAATTGAAAAAACAATGAGTTTAAATTGTTTCCTGTTCATTTCACACCATCCTTCCATAATGCGTCAGGAATAGAGGAGATGGATTAAATCCATCCCCTCTATTTCTCGTTAGCTCAGTAGCGCCTCTATCGCCGGGCTATTCTACTTTTAAAGCCAGGGCTGCCGGGCTGTCCCCAACGTCATACGTTGCTAACACAACTCCATCTTTATCAAGCTTGATAACCTGATCATCATCCCAGACAGATACAAATACGTCACCTTCGACATCGACAGCAACTCCAGTACCGCCTTTGCCTAAGAAATAGTTCGATGTATCATTTACCATTGCATAGGTCTGAGTATTGTAAACCAGACAACCCATTCCCCATACAGTTAAGAAAGCCAGGTTATCTGATTCGGAAATGCCAATCGAACCGGGTGAACCAAGAGTGATAACCGAATCGACTACAGTGTCTGTTGCCGGATCAACAACCATTACTTTGCCCCACTCACTCCAATAATTTCCAGTACAAACGACATGTACTTTACCATCAGGTGCAACCCCAACGCTAAATGGGTTCTTGGCAACATCAATTGTTGTTACCACAGCATCATCGGCGGTATTAATAACAGTTACCGTACCGGGACCATATCCCCAGGTTGCCGCATCAAAGGCAGTATTCGACGCGTAGATTTTTCCTTCTGCTTCAGCGATCCCCGTGGTACCAATACCGGCATCGATTTCAGCCAGAACAGTTTTGGATGTCACATTCACTTTCAACACCTTATTGGAAACTGAGCAAGTAACATAAGCAATATCATTATCTGCAAAAACCATGCTTTGTGGATTGTGCCCGGTGCCTAAATCAATAACTCCCGGTGTCGCTGTAAAATCGTCTACGTTAAAAATCATAATGTTGTTTGAACCGGAATTGACACAATACAGTTTATCGTCCTTATAGACGAGCTGATTGGGCCAGGTACCTACTGTCGCAACATTATTGTAGACAGAATCCGTCTCTAAATCTACTACCGAAATGCTCTGCCCACCGGAATTCAACACATAAAGCGCCGTAGCGGTTTCCGGGGCTTCGACTTTTGTCGGTTCATCTTCACAGCCCATAAATAAGGCTATCGACATGAACACACATAACCCAATAATGACCAATTTTTTCATTTTGTCCTCCTTTGGTTTGTTTAACGAAATTTCATTAAATAGTCGTTTTTACCGAAAACCGGTATTCTCTTCCCGGAATCGGCATGTTTTTTATTATCCTGTAATCTTCATTAAAGATATTTTTTATTTGGAAAGAAAAATTCATTTTAACAGATGAGAATGTGGGTTTGAAAGAAATGCTCAGATCGGAAACAAAATAGGGATCCAGTGAATTTGCCCAGACGTTGGTTGGATTGGTATAGCGCCTGCTTGTATAATTAAATTGGTATCCTGCATTAAGAATTTTGTATTTAAAATTAACGCCAATATTTACAGTATGTTTTGGTCGATAGATCAAGATTTTATTATATTCATTGATTTCATCTGACAGATTTCTGGCATCGAGAAATGTGTAATTCGCAGTTATATCAAGAAAATCACGAACCGGTTCTATCTGAATACTGTTTTCCAGTCCCTGAATGCGACTTTTATTCACGTTCTGAGGCGTCCAGAAGCCTTTCTCCTCCTGCCACAGAATCAGACGATTCATCCGATTTTCAAAGTAACTTGATTCAATATATATCCCATTCAAGATCGGATACTGCAGACGAATTCCAACATCCCAGTCGCTTCCATATTCCGGTTCCAATTCAGGGTTTCCTTTTGTCCAGGTATCTTCAGGCCAATATAGATCATTAAACGTCGGAGCCCGGTAGCTTTTCCCAATATTGAATTTGAGTGAGCTTTTCCAGGCTTCACCAAAATTCATAACCATACCCAACTTGGGAGAAACTTTATTCGTATAATCGGAATTATAATCGTATCGTAATGATGGGACAAAGGAAATAGTTTGTAAAATATTATTCACACAAAGAATTGATTCATTTAGAAGAAACAAGTAGTAAGATTTTCTTTCATTTTCCTGCTTAATCTGGGGATTTTTCATCCAATCATACCTCAAGCCGGTTCCATAAGTCATCGATACCTGGGGTCCTATTACTGATTTCATCTGAATTTCATTTCCCCGGGTTTGTGTAAAAAACTCACTATCGATTATTTGCGAAGTTTCATCGTTTTTATAACGATTATAACTATCATGGTAATACAACTGTAAACGTATATCGTTAAACAGATTAATAATTTTTCCGGAGTAGATAACATTAGCCTGGTTGTTTTTATCCCACATCCTGGCATTGTAATAATAGGGTTCGATCGTACCGGGAGTACCTCTTGAAGAATTATAATGTTTTAGAGAAATTGAAAAATTGCGTTGGTAATGCGGGTCTCCAAAATTTTGATCCCAACTGACATAATAATTACGGGAAATAATATCTGAATTCAAGCGGGTTTTTTCGTTTCCGTAATTATCGACAAAATCGAAATTTCCTTTGGATTCAAGATATTTAAACGATGCAAAAACGCTTGAATTCATTTTTTTGAATTTAACTGATGGTTCTATAGTTCCTGTTCCAAATGAAGCTGTACCAACTTTAAAAGATCCCGTAACTTCTTGATTTTCTCTATCAGATTTTTTTGTAATTAGGTTGATCACTCCGCCAACAGCATCGGAGCCATAGAGAGCCGAATTACCACCACGGACTACTTCAATTCGCTCAATACCCTCCATAGAAATCATACTTAAATCCACTTGACCAGTCTGAGGATTATTTAACCGTTGTCCATCTAACATTACAAGTACTTGTCCGGCAGTAGAACCTCTCAGTGATATAGTTTTAGTATTCCCCAGACCGCCATAATCTTTTACAAAAACGCCTTTCACATTCTGAAGCGCCTCGGCAACATTCTGTGCATTTTTTGACTCTATCGCATCACTATTTATAACATCTACAGATGCAGGAACCTCTGTTATCAGGGAATGACCACGAGTTGCGGTAACAGTTATTCCATTATCGAACACAATGGTTACCGGCTGTAATTTAAAATTCAATTCAAGATTCTCACCTGGGTAAATGGACACAAATTTACGCTGTAGCTGTCTGTATCCGATCATCTCAACAACTATTTCGTATTTACCGGCAGGAATTTTTTCAATTGTATAAAAACCATTTTTATCTGTAGCAGAACCGATATGAGTATTTTTCAAGTAGACATTTACAGCTACGAGAGCTGTAGCAGACTTAGTACATTGTACCGAGCCATAGATCTGTCCATAATCATTCCCCCATGCAAATCCGGTAATGACCATCATTAATATTCCAATTCCTAAGCTTACCTTCATACTCCAATCAATAATGAATTTTACAGATTTACACCAAGAGTAAATTTATACATTCTTCCCGGTTCAGCAGTACCATTAACACGCATATAACTTTCATCCGTTATGTTACTGACTTCCAGAATCGCCATCCAGTTAACATCCATCAATTTAAACCGATAAGTTATATTTGAATCAAAGGTATTATATTCAGGAAGCCATTTTGTATTGGCGGGATTTGTGTACCTTAACCCATTATAATGATAAATCGTATTCCATTCGATTGATTTAATTCTGATTGTTCCGGTTATATCAAATTTATTTTTCGGACGATAGATAATATATTTGTTATGCCGGTTTGGATCCGGTCCCTTGTCAAGCGCCTTTAAAAATGTATATTCTCCATTAATCACAAACTTATCATCAAATAGGCTCACATTTAATGAACTTTCAATTCCTTTCGTACTGGTCTTTGAGATATTTTTCGGAGTCCAGAGATTGTTTACTTCCGGATCTTGCGCCCATAGTATCAAATTATCAACATCATTTGAAAAATAGTTTGCAGTCGCAGATATTCCATTCCATTCGAATGTTAATCCGATATCATAATTATATCCCGTTTCAGGAACTAAATCCGGATTACCTATAGCAAACGCATCTTGTGGCCAATACAAATCATTGAATGAAGGTGCCTTATATGACTTGGTAATGTGTGAAATGAACGATATGTTTAATTCACCTGAGTGAGAAGCCGAAAGACTGAGCCTTGGACTGAAAGCATTCTCAAAATCAGAAGGACTGTCATAGCGAAGCGCCATGGATGCTTCGATGCGTGAAATCAATATGTTTAATTGCTTTCCTGCCGTGAGTGAGGTATGAGCGCTGTGCATGTTTCGGGTTTTATCGCCAACATCGGTACTTTCAATTCGATCATTTCTATAAGAGTAGCCATACCCTAAATTGAATATATCAAATAGTGTTCCTGCTTGTGATAATTCAATTCCAAGGGCATAGTTGTCATGGTCGGAAGGTTGAACATAAGGATTATCCGGATCATTAAATTTTGTCTCATTATCGAGGAAATAGCTTTGTGCTTTTAGTGAAAAATCTTTAAAAAGAGACTGTTTATCATAGGAGAGGTTATATGATCTATTGTCAAATTTAATACGAGCATGAGGGGTCAGATTATCAATCATTCCAGGCGTGCCGTTATTGGCATTATAATAATTAGTTGATGCACTTAAATTTTGTTCATTTTCTAATTTAAGACCGACTTTAAAAAATATATTAAATGAAGATTGAGCATTATTCACTAGGTTTTTCTCTACGCCGTATAAATCCTCATATCTGAAATCGCCTCTCCATATCTCCCGCTGATAAGATAAATAAGTATTTAGATTTTTATGATTATAGGAGTTATTTAAACCTAGAATTTGTCGATTATAAGAACCATAGGTAGCCTTTATTCCAAGCCTAAGTGATTTTGCTTCCAATCCCACTTTTTCGGTCTGCGATATTGTTTTTATTAATATGACTCCTCCCACGGCATCTGCGCCGTACTGTGCTGAACGGCCGCCACGTAATAGTTCAATTTTTTCAATATTGTCAATAGGCATATCACTGACATTAACTCCCATCCCACCAGCTGTATTCAACCGTTGACCATCTAAAATAACAACTACTTTTGATGAACTGACATCACGAAGCGAGATTGCTCCTGTCGAACTAACATATACTCCCGTTATAGTTTTTAGAGCATCACCCACATTTTCACAGTTATTTTTGACAAAGTCTTCCTTCATTAGAATAACTACGGACGTTGATTTCTGCTCTTTGACTTCCTGTGCAAAGAGTAACATCACCAAACTGGATACAACAAGCCATCCCACAATAACGAACACTCTTTTTAACGTTTTCATAAACTGCCCCATTAAATTTAAGAACTTATTTATTAATTACTCCACATAACTTTTCAGTATAGTCATCAAAATCGTAGGGATTCACTTTCTCGAGGATTTCAACCCATTCATCCGGAAACCGATCAATACCGGATATAGCGCCGCAAATACTCCCTGTAATTGCCGCAATTGTATCACAGTCACCACCCAGGTTCACGGCAATCTGAATCGCCTTGACCACATCGCCATTTGCCATTTTAGTAATAGCCAAACACGTCGGCACGGTTTCCGAGATTTGCACTCCTGCGCCGATAATATCATATAACTCTTTCATAATTATTTCTTTTGGCGCATTTTTCGACACAATATCCAATGCCAGTTTTGTGCGTTCAATTATTGACGCGCTATACCAGGTGTTTCCTCGCTGCATTCCCGATTCTGCTGCTTCTAAAGCTTTTTCGATTATACTATCAACATCTGTTTCTCCATTAATGCCACAACCAATAGCCATAGCAACAGCAGATGCCCCGGCAATGGCAATATTTGTATTATGCGTCGGCAAACAGGCATTCTCCACGGCATCCACCGTTCGTTGTAATTCACCTTTGCCATAGATACCTACCGCAGCGATCCGCATAGTAGCACCATTAGTATCGCCTACTGATCCAGATTCATAAACAGATTTACCCGATTTAATCGCATATAATGCACGTAAAGAACTTGGACCAACCG
>Ga0265594_1003072_pt1 | contig 11335 bp, 11 predicted proteins | sample saktaG_11_FD_190147 | JGI IMG/M metagenome (GOLD analysis project Ga0265594, IMG submission 190147) | Saline water microbial communities from Sakinaw Lake, British Columbia, Canada - sak_2011_5_24_80m | ecosystem: Environmental > Aquatic > Non-marine Saline and Alkaline > Saline ... | reverse complement strand
CGTCAGGGATCTTTTTCTCCAGATCAAGCTGATCCAGGAGGCTTTTTATCGTTGATGCTTTTCCTGTTCCTGTAAGGCCGGCTGCATAGATGTTGTAACCGGGACTTTCTATTTCCAATCCAAGTTGTGCAGCCTTTATAGCCCTTTCCTGTCCTATAATTCCCTTGAAATAGTCACATTCCTCCGTGTTCTCGAATCTTAAGGAATCGGGATCTATTTTGACTCTCAAATTTTCCGGTGCAACCTCTTCGAAATTCTTTTTCATTTTCAACTCTCCCTATGCAAGGTCTTCCTATAGCAACCCAGTGTTTCAACACTACTAATATAATTTATGTTTTTTTAATTGTCTATGTTTTTATTGTCCGAAGATAATTATTCTGGTAAGTTGCGACTTGGAAATTGCGGTGTTCATCCTAAGAAAGCCAATACGGTTTGAATGAAAAAAGTTTGTTTTATTATAAGCATAGTATTGATTTTTCTGCCTGGTTGTCTTGGTGCCTTTCAACTTAGTGCCACGACCGAGGGAGGAAAGGTAATTATTTGCTCACAGTATCGTGATATTTCCCCCGGGGAAGTTGTAAAGATTTCTCTGCAGTCGCCGCGGTTTTCGTCTGCAGTGGCACATTTTCACGGTAAAGATTATATGTTTGTCCCTGACAGCAGTAATTCTTCGTTTTTCCTTCTCATAGGTTTGGGGCTTGATATGAAGCCCGGCATTTATGAACTTGCCATCCATATTAATTTTCCGAACGGAAGTCGGAAGGATTTTCCCCTTGCACTTCCTGTTTCGAATAGGAAATTTACCATTCGGAATATCAATGTGGATGAAAAATATATTTTCCCGTCCGCCAAAGCGCAGGGAAGGATAAAAAAGGAATTCGAGTTGGTAAAGGAGGTCTATCAAGCGTATATACCAGGCTGGTTAGGCAACGGCAATTTTATCGTGCCGTCTAATGGAAAGATTCGGGAGAATTTTGGAGAGAAAAGGATATTTAATAATGAGTTTCATTCCCGTCACAGGGGGGTGGATATACGCTCAAGCAGGGGAACAAAGGTGAAAGCGGCAAATTCAGGAAAGATTGTCCTGAAACGTAATCTTTATTATGCCGGCAACACGGTCATTATTGATCATGGCACAGGTCTTTTTTCAATCTATTGCCACTTGTCGAGAGTTTTAGTAAAAAAGGGTGATTCAGTTAATAAGGGAGAAGTGATCGGTCGAGTGGGATCAACGGGCAGGGTTACAGGGCCACACCTCCACTGGGGGATTAAATTATATGATCAATTTGTTAGCCCCTTTTCCATTCTTCAAATTTCCTTCGATTAACACAGGAAAGTCAGTTAAGATTCACCGCGCAATTTGGCTAATTCTTTCAGTACCTTTTCTTCTTTCCTGCTTAAATTGGTCGGTACTTCAACCAGAGTCTGGACGATCTGGTCTCCCCTTCCAAAACCCCTTAGATGAGAAATTCCTTTTCCCTTCAATCGAAAAATCTTTCCATATTGGGTTCCTTTGGGTACTTTAATTTTTTCGTCTCCATTCAACGTTGGTACTTTAATCGTTGCCCCCAACGCTGCCTGGGTAATGGAAATGGGAACCCTGCACAGTATGTCGTCCCCTTTCCTTTCGAAAAACCCGTGAGGTTCCACATGAATAAAGACATATAGATCGCCCCGCGGTCCGCCGAATTCACCCTCTTCGCCTTCACTCCGGAGTCTCAGCCGTGATCCTGTTTCCACTCCCGGCGGTATTTTTATCTGGACTGATTTGCCTATTTTTTCCTTGCCCGTTCCCTGGCAGTTTCTGCATGGATTTTTTATGATCCTTCCTGCGCCTCTACATTGAGGGCATGTCGTACTTATACTGAAGAATCCGCTTTTTTGGGTAACCTGTCCTATTCCTTGACACGTCGGGCATATTTCAGGTTTCGTTCCCTGTTTCGCTCCTGTACCCCCGCATCCCGTGCAGTTTTCATACTTTTCTAATTCTATGTTGATGGATGTGCCGAAGACCGCATCCATAAATGAAATTTTCAAATCGTACCGAAGATCCGCTCCCGGGCGGGCCGCAGTTCGAGATCTTGCTCTCCCCGTGCCGAATCCGAAGATATCTTCAAATATATCGCCAAAGCTCGAAAAAATATCTTCAAACCCTGAAAAACCTTGAAAGCCGGTTCCGCTGAGTCCTTCATAACCATATCTGTTATATATGTCTCTCTTCTCGGGGTCGCTCAATACTTCATAGGCTTCTGCCGCTTCTTTAAACTTATCTTCCGCCACTTTATCTCCCGGATTTCTGTCCGGGTGATATTTCATTGCCAGCTTTCTGTAATTTTTCTTTATTTCCTCTGCGGACGCACTTCTCTCTACGTCAAGAGTTGTATAGTAATCATTTTTCATAATATATATTTTTTGAGTGTTCCGTGTATTTGATTGACGATTTTTTGATACTACCTGTTTTCATTCTTTCAAACGCAGCCGGCAAAAAGATAAAGACATCCGCCCATAAAATAATAACCGTCTCTTGCCATGTCAAGGCTCAAGGGAATATTTACGTCATAAGACGATTCAGGGCTTCTTTATACTTTTCTCTGGTCTTTTGTATTATATGGTCTGGTAATTTCGGGGCAGGCGGTTTTTGATTCCAATTGATTGAAAGGAGGTAATCTCTAAGAAACTGCTTGTCAAAGCTTTTTTGAGCTCTTCCTGCTTCATAATCTTCTTTAGGCCAGAACCTGGATGAATCAGGCGTCAGAAGTTCATCTATCAGCATTAATTCCTCATCAAGTAATCCAAATTCCATCTTTGTATCGGCAATAATTATTCCCGCACTATCGGCAATCTTTGAGGCCCTTTCGTAAATCTTCATGCTGATGCCGATCATTTTTTCTGTTAAATCACTACCGACGAGATCCTCCATCTCCCTTCTCGTTATGGGGATATCATGTTCACCTGCCTCGGCCTTGGTTGAAGGAGTGAAAATCGGTTCGGAAAGTTTGTCCGATTCTTTCAATCCGTCCGGGAGCCGTATACCTGAAACCGTTCTTCCCCGGGAATAATCTTTCCAGCCGGAACCACTCAGGTATCCCCGCACTATGCATTCTACCGGCAATGGCATGGCTTTTATGACCAGCATGCTTCTTTCTTTGATTGTTTCTTTATAAGGCTGACATTTTTCAGGATATTTAGCCACATCTGTTGAGAGGATGTGGTTGCCAATGATATCAGTCATTTTATTAAACCAGAAGGTGGACATACGGGTTAATATCTTACCCTTGTCCGGAATCGGGTCCGGCATGATTACATCAAAGGCAGATATTCTGTCAGTGGCTACGATAAGGAGATTGTCGTCCAATTCGTAAATATCCCTGACCTTGCCCCTGTTAGCAAGTTTTAATCCTTCAAAATCTGTCTTAATCAAAACCTTATTATTCACCAGTCACACCCCTGCATCATCTTTAACCCGGAATTCTAAAAAAACGGGTTATTTCTTTTTTCATTTCCTATTGTGGAAGTTGGTGTTCTCCCATAGTTATGCCCAGGTAAAACAATGGTATCGTCGGGCAGTGTCAACAGTTTTTCCTTAATCGAATTGTACATCACATCCCATGACCCTCCGGGCAGGTCCGTTCGACCCACGCTTTCAACAAAAAGCGTATCTCCAGTGATGACATAGCCCGGCAAATAGAGAGATATCCCTCCGGGAGAGTGACCCGGAGTGTGAAGCACTTTCAGGTTTACCTTTCCCACAGTAATCATATCGCCGTCTTTTACAGTTATGTCCACAGGTGGTGATTCCTTGCCTTGATACATCCTGAACATCATGGACGGAATAGAGGCCATCATTGTGACATCGTCTTCATGGATGATAATTTCTGCCCCCGTTTTTTCTTTCATATCAGCATTTCCACCGATATGATCGACATGCCCGTGTGTGTTAACAATATATTTTATTTTTATATTGTTTTTTTCGGCCTCTGAAACTATCTCGTTAACATTGGCCGCAGGATCTACAACGAGACCTTCACCACTTTCAGTATCACCTACAATGTAGGCAAATACTGCCATATGACCAACTTGCATCTGCCGTAAAAACATATTCAACCCCGCTCTCACTAAAAAATCAAAAAGGAAAGGATCGAGAAGTCACCTTTCCCTCTATTGTAATATGTTGAGATACCTGATAACTTTTTTTAAACATAATGTCAATTCATATTCATTTGTCATCTACTTTAACAAAACGTTTTTCTGTTAATAGATCTTATATGCCTAACCCGGATAAACTGGAAATTCGAAATCCGGATTTAAGTTTTGCAAGGACTTATCAGCCATAAAAAAATGGCAGAAGTCTGACTTAAAATGTGGTAACAGTGATGACGGCAGGCCAACGGATTACCGGCGTGACCCTTTTGTATTTACTGAGAAAGGAAATTAGATCTATGAACCAAACCAGTTCATCTCTCCCGTCTGATTTTATCAGGGATATTATCGAGGACGACTTCAGAACCAACAAGCATCAGGGGTGTGTGGCCGTACGATTTCCACCCGAACCGAATGGATACCTCCATATCGGACACGCTAAGTCTGTCTGCCTCAATTTCGGTATCGCCGCCCAATATGGAGCTACCTGTAATTTGCGTATGGATGACACGGATCCAAGCGGGGAAAGCATGGAATATGTGGATTCGATCATTCGAGACATAAAATGGCTGGGGTTCGACTGGGGGGATCGTTTGTATTATGCCTCTGATTACTATGAGAAACTGTACCAGTATGCCCTGCAGATGATCAAGGACGGCAAGGCCTTCGTGTGTGACTTGAGCCCGGATGAGATTCGGGAACACCGGGGTTCCTTCACGGAACCGGGCACAGAAAGCCCCTATCGTGACAGGTCAGTGAAAGAAAATCTGGATTTGTTCGAACGGATGCGGGCCGGAGAGTTTGAGGAAGGAACCCGTGTACTTCGGGCCAAAATTGACATGACATCTCCCAACATTACCATGCGAGATCCCATTATGTACCGAATCAAAAAAGAGACTCACTATCGAACGGGTGATCAGTGGTGCATCTATCCGATGTACGATTTTACCCATTGTCTCTCGGACTCCATCGAGAGGATTACCCATTCGATTTGTACCCTGGAGTTTGAAAACAATCGGCCTCTTTATGACTGGTTTCTGGACGAATTAAAAGTGGAATATCATCCGCAGCAGATCGAGTTTGCCCGTCTCAACCTCAGCTTCACTGTTATGAGTAAACGTCTGCTTATCGAATTAGTGGAAAGAGGGATTGTCAGCGGATGGGATGATCCGCTGATGCCCAGCCTGGCAGGTATGCGGAGACGGGGTTTCACCCCGGAAGCGATCCGCGACTTCTGTGATCGTATCGGAGTAGCCAGGAATGACAGTCTTATCGATATGTCTTTACTTGAGAACTGTGTTCGGGAGGACCTGAATGAAAAGGCTCCTCGCGTTATGGCTGTGCTACGTCCTCTCCGTGTGGTTATTGATAACTACCCGGAAGATCAGGTTGAAGAGTTCGATTGCCCGTATCATCCCCAGAATCCCGAAATGGGTTCACGGAAAGTGCCCTTTTCCCGTGTACTGTATGTAGAACAGGAGGATTTCATGGAAGATCCACCCAAAAAGTTTTACCGCCTGGCGATTGGCAGAGAAGTGCGTCTCCGCTATGGATACTTTATAAAGTGCGAGAGCGTTGTTAAAGATCCGGATACAGGCAAGGTGATCGAAGTGCACTGCACCTATGATCCGGAAACTCGAAGCGGTTTTGCACCCGATGGCCGGAAGGTCAAGGCAACTATCCACTGGGTATCGGCGGCTCATTCCGTCCCGGCCGAAGTACGCCTTTATGATCGCCTTTTTAGCGTCGCCGATCCTCTTGGGGAAGAGTCCGATTATACGGAATATCTAAATCCGAAATCGCTGGAAACCCTCAGGTCATGCCGGTTGGAACCAGGTCTGGCGGATGCTTTACCCGGAAGCCGGTACCAGTTTGAGAGGCTTGGCTATTTCTGTGTGGATTCTGTTGACTCTTCAGACAAGGCCCTTGTATTCAATCGAACCGTAACATTGCGAGATTCCTGGGCAAAAATCGCGGATAAAGGGAATAAATAGACTTCAGATTTCCGGTTTATCCATGTCAGGGATCTGAAAACAAAAAAGGGTTTAACTCAATTGAGCTAAACCCTTTTCTATTCAATGGCTGGGAGACCAGGATTCGAACCTGGATTCACGGAGTCAGAGTCCGTTGTCCTGCCGTTGAACGATCTCCCAGTAGCTTGCGTCAACGATTCATGCAATCCCCCGCCCACAGGCGGGAAATTCGTGTGCGTTACCGGTCAATCAAAAGGGAGAATACCTTTCGTCCCCGGTAAATCGAACGGCAAACTTAATACCATTAACTCATTTTATTATCAACAAAATTTTTCTCTGTTTACTTTTTGAAAGTCGTTATACTTAGCCGTTCTTTGGGGTGATCTAGAAGCTGTTATCATCGATCAAGCGCTTGATTTTAGGAATGAAATGTTAGACCGCCTTATTTCGTTGATACTGATTTTGCAATGCCGGCCAGTGCCTTTTCTATTTTTGATATGACTTCTTCACAACCGGTGATATTATGCCTTTTTTCTAAATACCTTGGATCGTTATACGATATCCAGACCTTATCCTCATCATCTTCCCAGATTAATACTTTTTGAGGTAAATCAATAGCGACACTTTGCTGACATTTCATAAGGGGGCTTCCAACTTTTGGATTGCCGAATATTATTAGTTCTGTATCTCGCAATTCGATGCCGATCCTGCCAGCACTCTCGGAATGCTTTATTCGATTGAATATCGTCATCCCCTTTTCCTTCAATATACTCTCCATTCGATCTGCAGTTTCTTTCACATTAAAGGTGCTTCGGACATTAACCACCCCGTCTGCTGCCTCTACGGGGATTGCAATGAATAATATTAACAATACGGTAAGAATTAATTTTTTCATTTTTTCTCCTTTAGTTGGTCTAACCATTTATTATCAGGCCAATTTAATCTTATAAGTTGATTTTAAAAGCAGGGGTCATATCCCTTATCTGTTTTTATTATCTATCTTATGTTGAATGTTGAGACCTGACCCCCAGCTCTTCCTTCGTCAGGTAAACGTTTCATCCCCGTTTACAAAACGGGGTACTCACGTTTCTAATTTCATAAAGCAGTACGGGTCCCGTTCTTCAAATATATCGAGACCTTGTCCATGAGCGACTGCGAGACACCCCCCGCAAACGGGACGAATTGGGCACGAACGGCATGCTTGCGTCCCTGAACGATAGCGATGGGCAATGTCGGAATCATAAATCTCTGCAAAGCTCTCTTTAAAAATATTCCCGATGAGTGAGGGAAACTTTCGGCAGGCATGAACCTCTCCATCAGGGAGAACGGCGACAAAATTGAACGCTGCGCTGCATCCGTAGCCGGCACATCCTCCAAAAGGTTCCACCCCGCCCTCATATCGAATAATATTGATAAGGTTGTCCTTTAACCCCATAACTGGATTGCTCTTTGCGGCTTCTGTATATTCGTGGAGAAAAGTGACATATTCGTCATGTGTCGGAAGAAGAAGAGCAGCCCCTTCTCCGACTTGCGAAAGTCGATTAAAATTAAAGGTATCCACATGATCGCGAAGCATCGCGGCAAGGGAAAGTACCTGATTTATGTTATCTTTTGTCAGAGTGAGCATTACCTGTGAAGGGATATTGAAGTCACGGAGAATTCGGAGAAATTCGATCACGCTATCAAAGGTTCCCGGCCCTCTTATGTAGTCGTTATGCTCCCGTAAACCCTCGAGGCTGACCTGATAAAATGCCGGTCTCTGTATTTCGCATAGTGCCCCGATCGTTTTTTTCGATGCCGGATTACCCAGAATTGCAATGACAAAGCCCCGATCGGACGCGGCCCGGTACAGCTTGAGAAAATGAGGATATAAAAGAGGATTGCCCCCGGAAAAGGATACCTGACCCATAACATGTCTGCTGTGGCAAAAGGTTCTAAGATCGTCAAGAATTCTGATAGCCTGGGCTGGCTTCAGCGGCGATCTTTTACTCCGGTCGTAACAGTGTTTGCAATTGAGATCACATGCCTGGGTTATATGCCACTGTATCGTAAAGAAGGGAGATTCCAGAAACGCCTCATCCGCAATCTCTCCCACGGGAAAGGTATCGCGATCTCGACGAATACGTGACCGGGGAGTAAGGATGAAACCCCTGTCAGCAGCACGATGAAGCGCCTGATCGACAGCCCCGACAGGCAGACCTCCTTCAGCTGCCACATCGTCAGGATCGATCCCTTCAAGTATCATCTTGAGAACAAGTAATTCTTCGTCAGTTGCGGGACTGACTGTCACTTCGTCGGTTTTCGGATGGCGCCAGACAAGAATACGTTCCTCACCGGGCTCAGGTGCTTTAAAAGATGAGCTCTTATCAGGATTGACTAATAGATTCAGATTTTTCCAGCTAAGTTCGAGAAGGTGAACGGTGGGGTTTACTTCCAATCGATCCACCGCAGGCGGAATCGTCGTATTTTCATCCGCCACTTTATTAATGGTTAATTCCAGGCGGGCAAGCTCGGACAGGAATTCCGGCAAGCCGAGCTTGCCCATGTGAGATATGGATGCCTGCACAAGAGTTTCAGATCCAGGATTCCCGCCACACTCGGTAATGAGCTTGTTCCAGATTTTGATATCCAGAACCGAGTGACACGCGGGGAAGACTTCCTCAAGTTTTATCTTACCGGATGGGTGCATGCGCCACCTCTTGCCCTCGTCCTGGGGCAGGGAAGAAGTACTACGCTGTCAAGCCACGTCCTTGAGATTAACTGGTGGAGTCTCGTCGCGAATAGCATGAATGGGGAAAATTCAGATTGAATTGCCACCTGGTTACTTCTTGCTCCAGTTGTTGGTTCCAGTGCTACCTGCACTGTTTTGGTTAGCTTCAGCTGCCTCCGCCAGTTTTCTGAGTACCACCGGTACTCGTTTTCCCGCTTCAGCTACTCTGCCCAGCGGGTTGCTCCTTATGGGTGTCAACGGCACCCTTTTCCCCGCTTCAGCTGGTTTGTCCTTGCTTTTCACAACCAGTAACAGTGAGGCTTGCACCTGACAATAGACCGGCAATACAAAGTCCTGCCAGGAATTTCCTAAGGTTCGTCGTATCCATCACTTACCTCCTTATTGGTTGAATGATAGAATTTTGTTTTCCCCCCCAGGTCAGGAAAACCAAAACAACCCCAGCCTCAATAAAGGGTAGTTTATCAATCATTGTGAGATATGTCAAAACTTTATAGCAGAGCGTAGCGGTAAGTTTTGGGAGAGCCTGGGAGAGCCTGGGTCAAATTTCCGTTTGACCTATGTTTGAGAATCAAAACAGACAAACGGAGACTTGATCCCTACTTCGACTTGAGTCAAGAATAAAGATTTGAACCCCGTATTCTCCTATGAGTCAAAGAACCGGGAGAATCGGGTGGGGAGAATCGGGTGACACCTTACCTATTTCTGTTGAATAGAAACAGGTAAGGTGTCACCCGATTTTGCAAATATCAATAAATGGAAAAAGACCCCGGGAGCACTCGACTGGCTTGTTGCCCAGGAACGATCGGGTTGAAACCCCCTCGGTAACAATCGGAAAAAAGCTTCCACAGGTTTGTCTGCAAGATATACCCCAGAAGATACGCCACGGGTCTGTTCAGTGAGATTCAAGGAGGCTGTCCGAAAATACTCTTCTGCTGCGGGCGGTTGCAAATCCCACGTGCTTCGTTAGCACGACCAAAACCTTCTCACCGCAGGCACAGCTACGCTTCCGATGATCACTTATAAACTCAACTATTGAAAAATAATCTGATGTTTTCCATCGGCGAGTTTTCTGATGCCCATTGCTATCTCCATTTTGAGAGCCTGACATGATCTTATCAGTTCTTCTTATGAGTATGAGTATGAGGGAATCAGGATTTGAAATATGAGATGTCATATTAGCCCCCCCTTACGGCAAAAAGCAAGCCTGCCTCCGTTTCTTTGGCTTCCTTTTACTTACGAGAGAGTTTCCACAGCCAGAGGCTCAGTCCGCCTAGGAACGCGAAGGCCAGAGCGCTCGGCCACAGCGGTATCAGATAGCCGGCCACCAGCACTTCAGGGTTTATGATAAAGCGCGCCAGTTGCCCTACTGACATCAATCCGAACACAATGCTTGCCACACGCAATCCGAGGATTTGTGTGCTCATGGTCTTACAATCTCCTAAATTCCGACCTGCATAAACTATCCAGCCAGTTGCCTGATTCCCTTTATTCCTTTGTACACAACTTTTCGATACATTATTTTTCAAGAAAATGATAATTAATTCAAGATATATTGAAATGTAGAGAAGAAAAACAACTTGCAGTCTTTTTATCGCATGCCAGCTCAGAGGAGATTGATAATGCTTGAAAAAATTAAAGCGTTGGTCAGGGGAAAAGATATGTGCGTGCTTTCAACGGTCTCAGAAAACGGGACACCGCACTGTTCCTTGATGGCATATGTTTCTGATGAAGAATGCCGTGAAATATACATGGCAACTAAGAGATCGACAATGAAATACAAAAATTTATTGAATAATCCTGCTGTGAGCCTGCTTATTGATTCCAGGGAACTCATGTCCCTTCACGAGGCTCAGGCATTAACTATAGATGGTGTATTTCAGCCCATAGAAAACGCCGACACAAGCAATCAGGTTGAAGCCAGACTGCTGAAGCAACATCCCAATCTCAGGGATTTCATCAAACATCCGGACACGGCGCTGATATGTATCAAGGTACAATCGTACCTGCTGCTGGACGGTCTTACTGAATCCCACTTCGTCGATCTGAAAGACACTTAAGCCGATTCGTCGATGCCGGTGCCAAACCTCTCCTGCTGTCTTCTGGAGAGTCAATATCTGAATGAGATTCTATTTGCCTTCCCGTTTTACGGCCTTCCCGACGGAAAAGGCATTGCCTAGACGTCTGCCCGTGCCGTAATAGGCATTCACCTCGGGGGCAAAGAAAAAGGGCTTCAGTTTTTCGATGTCCAGCGCACCCTTGTCATCCAGGACATCCTCGCCGGCCTTGACATCCAGGATCTCGCCGACAAATTGCGTGTGCAACCCCAGCTCAATCTGATGGACCAATCTGCATTCCAGGATGAGGGGGAACTCATCAATGTACGGGGCACTGACCAGGGTGCTTTGGACCGGTGTCAGACCGGTTTCAGCAAACTTGTCAGCCTTTCTTCCCGACACCAGTCCGCAGTAGTCCGCCTGGATGACATATTTTT
>Ga0265594_1003069_pt1 | contig 11337 bp, 10 predicted proteins | sample saktaG_11_FD_190147 | JGI IMG/M metagenome (GOLD analysis project Ga0265594, IMG submission 190147) | Saline water microbial communities from Sakinaw Lake, British Columbia, Canada - sak_2011_5_24_80m | ecosystem: Environmental > Aquatic > Non-marine Saline and Alkaline > Saline ... | reverse complement strand
GAGGGCTACAGGATCAGCTCCCACGCCAACGGCGACGCCGCCATCAAGCTTTACCTCGACATCATGGAGGAGCTGCAGGCGAAGTACCCACGCGACGACCCCAGGAACAGAGACATCCACTGCACCGTGATAACCCCAGAGCTGGTCCGGAGGATCAAGAAGCTCGGCATACTGCCCACCATCTTCGGGCCCTACCCCTACTACCACGGCGACAAGCTGCTGCCGGCCTTCGGGGAGGAGCGGCTTGAACGCATGTTCGCGGCCCGAAGCTTCCTCGACGCTGGGGTGAAGATAGCGGCCCACAGCGACCACCCCTGCGCGCCTTACCCGCCGCTCATGGCCATCCACGCCCTGGTGAACCGCGTCACACGGAAAGGCAGGCCCATAGGGCAGAGCCAGAGGGTCTCCGTCACGGAGGCGTTGAAGCTGTACACCGTCCACTCTGCCTACCAGCAGTTCGACGAGGACAGGCTGGGCAGCATCGAGGAGGGGAAGCTCGCCGACATGGTCGTGCTGGGGGAGGACATACTGACGGTGCCCAAGGAGAGGATCATCGACATACCCTTGGACATGACCATCATCGACGGCCGCGTCGTCTACAAACGGTAAAAATAGGTCAGCGGCATAAAGAAAGGAGTAACATGGACAGCAAACAACTCTACGTCGAGGACAGCTATCTCAGGGAGTTCGACGCCACCGTGGTCAGGGCGGGCCCCCGGTTCGTGGTCCTCGACAGGACCGCGTTCTACCCCGAGGGAGGAGGCCAGCCAACCGACCATGGCACCCTCGAGGCGGATGGCACGGTCTACAAAGTCGCCAAGGTGATGAAGCGTGGCCCCCAGATATTCCACTACCTTGACGGAGACATCGCGGAAGGCACCACGGTTCATGGAGCCATCGACTGGGAGCGCCGGCTAAACTTCATGAGGCTCCACAGCGGCGAACACCTCCTCACGGGTCTCTTCGAGGCTGAGGGCGCCGGCCCCAAGGTGTTCAGCAGCTTCAGCCAGCTGGACTTCCAGCCCAGCGTCCTCGACGAGGCGACCCTTAAGCGGGTCAGGGAGAGGTTCGACGCCGTCGTAGACGAGGACGTGCCCGTCACCATCTACTATACGAGCCGGGACGAGCTGGACGTGGGTGATGACGCCCGCAAAAAGAGCTTCCTGGAGAAGATACCGTCCAACGTGCAGGAGCTCAGGATGGTCAAGATCGGCGGCTACGCGATGACCTTCTGCATGGGCACCCACGTCAGGAGTACAGGCGACATAGGGAAGCTCAGGAGTCTCAGGTTGGAGGCCAAGAAGAAGCAGAGGAAGATCGTCCACTTCGAGCTTGATAGCGTTAAATGAGCCCGGCCCCCCGTTTTCCAGGGGTTCAAGTATAAGAATTAAACGCATCTCGTCCCCAAATAAGATATAGGTTCACCACATAATCCCTGATCATGACGTGGATCAGGGAGCTGAGGGCCGATCCCACGGCCTGGCTTCTGGCTGCTGAAGGACACCTTTGACGGTAAGATGTGGGTGAACATTGAGGAGAAGAACAGGCTCAGCAAATGGGTCACCCTGAGAGCCATGAGGTCCCTGAGACGGTTCATTTGCTAACAGACCCTAGTATTTACGGCGACTTCAATGGATTAACTTTATATCCCAATGTGCAATCCGCAAGTGGATTCAGCTAAGGTGATGCGACGGCGGCGGGCGAACGAAGCCTAAGGATGGATATATTGTCCATCTATGTTCCATCTTTCTTCATATTCCTCGGCATGAGCATCGTCTCCCCCATCCTGCCCCTGTACGCTGAGAGCTTCAACGTAAACTACACCATGGTTAGCCTCGCCGTCTCCATGTATGCGTTCGGCAGGTTCCTGGCTGACGTGCCCGTCGGTCTACTCGCTGACAAGGTGGGGAGGAGACTCATGATGGTCCTCGGGACCATCATCCTCACCATCTGCAGCTTACTTAACGCCACGGCCCCCACCTTCGCCCTCTTCCTCCTGTACAGGCTCCTCGAGGGCGTGGGCTCAGCCATGTGGATGACCAGCAGGACGACTCTCCTAGCCGACATACTGCGGCCAGAGGAACGCGGCAGGGTCATGAGCTACTTCCAGGCCTTCATGCTCCTAGGCTCCTCGGCGGGCCCCACTGTGGGCGGCTTCATCGCGACGGCACATGGCCTCCGGGCACCCTTCTACGCCTACGCCGCCGTAGGCGTGCTAAGCCTCCTACTCACCTTCTTCCTCATACATGACCCGGAGGGCGTCGTCAAGAAGCGTGGCGAAAGCAGCGGGTTCTCCCTACCTCTTATAAAAAGGCTGCTCACCAACAGAAGTTACAGTATGGCGTGTCTGGCCACCTTCACCATCTTCTTCATGAGGACAGGCATCAGGAGCACCATCATCCCGCTCTACGCGGACAGCGTGCTCCACCTGGACGCCAACGCCATAGGAATCGTCATCAGCTGTGCCACCATAACCAACCTGATTGTGACGATACCGGTTGGACACGCCATCGACTACTATGGTAGGAAGCCAATAATTGTAGTGACCCTTGCCGTCACAGCGTTGTCCACGCTGCTCTTCCCCTTCACCACCAGCTTCATCACCCTCTGCGCAGCCGCCGTGGTACTGGGGCTAGGTACAGGGGGAGCCGGGCAGGCGCCCCTCGCTCTGGCCACGGACGCCACGATAGATGAGCCCCACGGCCTGAGCATGGGGGTCTACCGCCTCTTCGGGGACGTGGGCTTCGTTGTAGGCCCAATACTCATGGGCTTCATAGCCGACAACTCTAACCTATCCATGCCCTTCTACGTTACAACTGTGATAATAATAGTTAACGTGGTGCTGGTCCAGCTATTCGCTAAGGAGACCTACTCCCGGAAAAAAGCGGACAGCATAGTGGCTCCTCCAGAGTAACCATTTTCAGAATTCTTATCTGAGGTTCCTCAAGCATACCTTAGCTAACCGATCCTTTAGGAGATGATCTGGTGGAAAGAAGCCTCAGGATGGATATCATAAGCATCTACGTCCCCTCGTTCTTCATATTCGTGGGCATGAGCATCGTCTCCCCCATCCTGCCCCTGTACGCCAAGAGCTTCAACGTCAGCTACACCCTTGTGAGTCTGGCTATCTCGGCTTACGCATTCGGGAGGTTCCTGGCGGACATCCCCCGCGGGTGGCTCTCAGATAAGTGGGGCCGGAGGCCCCTCATGATCTGGGGTACCCTCATCCTCGCCGCCACGGCTTTCCTGAACGCCAGGGCCACCAGCTTCATCGAGTTCCTCATCTACCGTCTCATCCAGGGTGTGGGGTCCGCAATGTGGATGACCAGCAGAACCACGCTGCTGGCCAACGTTCTGAAGCCCAGCGAGAGGGGCCGCATCATGGGCTACTTCTAGTCGTTCCAGCTCCTGGGCAGCAGCGCGGGGCCGGTCATAGGCGGCTACGTGGCCACCCTGTGGGGCCTCCAGTCTACCTTCTACTTCTACGCCCTACTCGGGCTCGTAAGCCTCGTGATAACCTACCTCTGGATAAAGGAGCACGAGGGAGTAGCCACGAGGAAACACGAGACCCACTTCGACTGGCCGACCGCCAAGCGTCTCCTCTCCAACAGGAGCTACAGCCTCGCGTGCCTGGCTACATTCACCATCTTCTTCATGAGAACCGGCATCAGGAGCACCATTATACCCCTCTACGCTGACAGCGAGCTGGGGCTCAACGAGACGGACATAGGGGCGGTCATCAGCTACTCCACCATAATGAACCTGATCCTAGCCGTACCCATGGGCCACGCCATCGACTACTTCGGGAGGAAGCCCGCCATCGTAAAGAGCCTCTTCATAACCATGTTCGCGGCTCTAGCCTTCCCCTATACCACTGACTACTTCACACTGAGCCTGGCCGCCGTCCTGCTGGGCATAGGCACAAGCGGGGCCGGGCAGGCGCCCTTGGCTTTAGCCACCGACGCCACCGTAGATGAGCCCCGGGGGATAAGCATGGGCATGTACCGGCTCTTCGGCGACATAGGGTTCGTGGTGGGGCCCATAATCTTGGGAGTCATCGCGGACGGCATGGGGCTCAGGGCGCCATTCTACTTCACCGCCGTGTTGCTGCTGGTCAGCACAGTCCTGATACAGGTTTTCGCTGTGGAGACCTACTCGAAGAGGGCGAACGACATGGTGAAGAGAAACAGAGGGCTCGAGGCTTAGCTGGAAACTAATGGGTAAAATTTTTTAAATTTTTTTACTATTTTCCGGTAAAAGACTGAAAATGTTTTACTTTGTTCTCTAATAAAGCTGAATTCTGATCAAATTTTGAAAACGGTTTATAACCCTAGCTTCAACAAGTATCTCAAGGTGAAACAATCAACATGATAGGCTACCTTATAGGAGGACTCGTAGTCCTCGCAGTCGCAGTCATCGGGCTGTACATCTCGTACAACAACAGGATAGTTACCCTGGCCAACAGGATCGAGGAGGCCTGGGCCCAGATAGACGTGCAGCTCCAGAAACGGTTCGACCTGGTCCCCAACCTCGTCGAGACCGTCAAAGGGTACGCGTCCCACGAGAAGGAGATCTTCGACAACATAGCCAAGGCACGCGCCGGCATGGTGTCCGGCAGCAGGCAGGCCCGCGTCGAGGCGGACAACATGCTGACACAGGCCCTCGGCAGGCTCTTCGCCGTCGCCGAGGCTTACCCAGACCTGAAGGCCCAGGCGAACTTCAAGCTGCTCCAGGAGCAACTTGAGGGCATAGAGAACAAGATCGCGTACAGCAGGCAGTACTACAATAACAGCGTGTTGAGCTTCAACAACGTAGTCACCACGATCCCTGGTGTCTGGTTCGCTGGAGGCAGGAAGAAGCACGATTTCCTTGAGATACCCGACGAGGCACGAGCGGTTCCGCAAGTGAAGTTCTAGATGCAGAGAAGAAGCTTCCACGACGAGCAGTCCCGGAACAGGCGGGACAGCCTACTTCTAGCAGTCATAGTCAGCGCCGTTCTTTTCGCGCTCATCGTGAGCATCAGCTACATCTGGGCGCCGGACGCCGTCTTCGTGATGGTGCCCATCGCTCTCCTCTTCGTCTTCATCTACACGTGGAGCAGCTACCAGTACGGCGACAGGGTCGTGCTGAGCAGCACGGGAGCCGTCCCCGCGGAGGGCCCCCAGTACACCTACCTCAACGACACAGTGGAGGGGCTGGCCATAGCCGCAGGCATCCCCAAGCCCAGTGTGTACGTGGTTCCCAGCGACGAGATCAACGCCTTCGCGACGGGCAAGGACCCCGAGCACGCTTCGGTGGCTGTGACCACCGGGCTCCTGAAGGCCCTCAACCGGCAGGAGATGGAGGGGGTCGTCGCCCACGAGATGAGCCACATCAGGAACAGGGACGTCCAGTTCATGACCCTGGTCGCCGTGCTCGTCGGTTTAGCCGGCATACTGAGCCACATGATCCTCCGTAGCTACTGGTGGGGAGGCAGAAGAGGGAGACGCGACCGGGACCGGGGAAACCTCGGCCTCATCATCGTGGCGGTGGGCTTCGTCCTCGCCATATTCGCCCCCATATTGACGCGGCTCGTCCAGCTGGCCGTCAGCAGGCGCCGCGAGTACATGGCCGACGCCTCGGGCGCCGAGCTCACACGCTACCCGGACGGGCTGGCGGACGCCTTGGAGAAGATAATGAAGCATAACCGCGGCGACATGAACATCAGCGAGGCGGTGAGCCACCTCTTCATCGCGGACCCCAACAAGAGCGCCCTGGACGCGCTCTACGCGACGCATCCCCCCATCGAGGAGCGCATCAAGCGGCTACGCGAGATGTAGACCCTATAATTCTTTTTATTTAACTTCAGTTCAGCTCGGCCTCCGTTTTTCCATATAAACTTGCCAGTTAACGTGCAGATATCTGTGTGTCTTATTGATGGAGGCACATATCTTCATTTACTCGTGGCTAAAGGTTGTATCATGCGCAAAGTGGGGGAAGGCCTGGCGCTGGTGTTCTCTCTGATCGGTGTAGGCCTGGCTCTTTTTTACCTGTTCCTGGTTTGGCTTCCCAGCTTCAAACTGAGCCTGTAGAGTCGAAGCCGAAAAACGTCGTCTACATTAGCTTTTAACAGCCAGGGACCTGGGTTACCGATCCAGCAACCAATATAGATGACCGCAAGTGAGTAAAAGCCATGACCGCCCTCGAAGGAATCAGGGTGCTGGACCTCACCCACGCCCACGCGGGGCCCATATGCACCATGTATATGGGCGCCATGGGCGCCGAGGTCATCAAGATAGAACCAGCCTGGGGTGACATGACGCGCATGTTCCCTCCCCTCATCAAGGGCCAGAGCCCCTACTTCATGTTCGTCGACCGCTGCAAGAAGGGGGTGACGCTGGATCTCAAGAACCACAGAGGCAAGGAGCTGTTCATGGAGATGGTGAAGAAGGCTGACGTCGTCGTGGAGAACTTCAGCGCAGGAACGATGGAGAGGCTGGGCCTCGGGTGGGAGGTGCTGCGTGAGCTTAACCCCGGCATCATATACGCGAGCATCAGCGGCTTCGGCCACACCGGGCCGTGGATGGACCGCAGGAGCTTCGACCCCATCGCCCAGGCCACCAGCGGCTACATGTGGGTGATGAAGGACGGCATCGACCCCGAGGGGCCGCCGCTGCAGGCCCCCGACGCCATCGCGGACACCATCCCCGGCTTCACATGCCTCATCGGAATCCTAGCCGCCCTCATCCACCGCGGCAAGACGGGGAGGGGGCAGCGCGTCGACGTCGCCCAGATGGACAGCATGATGGCGGTTATGCAGAGCTTCAGCTTCTGGAACCTCGCGGGCACCACGTTCCTCAGAGCGGGCCGCGCAGGCCGCGTAGGCGTCTCCGGGCTCCACGAGACCCGCGACGGCTACGTCATGTTCAGCCTCCCTGCGGGCCGCATCATCGACTGGTTCAGGGAGCTCCTCGGGGTAGATGAGCTCACGGATGACGTCGTGAATAACTGGGTGAGCGGACGAACCACCGACGAGGTGGTGAACATCCTCGCCGAGACGGGCGTCCCCGTGGGCCCAGTCCAAGACCTCGACGAGGCACAGCGCTGCGAGCAGTCCGTCGCGCGGGAGATGTTCATCAGGGTGAACCACCCGACCCTCGGAGAGATCGTTGAGCCCGGGTTCCCCATCAAGTTCAGCGAGACCAAGGGCGACGTAACGGTTCCGGCGCCCCTCCTCGGCCAGCACACGGAGGAGGTCCTCACAGGGATACTCGGGCTTGCCAAGGAAGAGGTGGAGTCCCTGCGGAAGGAGGGCGTAATTTAGCCTTCTTGTGTAAACGTTATTTACATAAGATCATACAATCCATCGATCTTCGTTGACTGAGACCCGTTACGGAAAATACGTCGTGAAGAAACCAAGCCGGTACACCCTGGCCCACGGAGTCGAGGCGCCCAAAGAGGAAGTTACGGGGAGGACGCCGAGCAACATCTTCATGGATAGAGACTTGGTCGCTGAAAGCGACAAACACGTGGCTGTGATGAGGTTCCAGGATGTGCCTCACCCGAACCCGTTCATCAAGGCGCACGTGCACCCCTACGACGAGATACTCATGTTCATGGGGCACGATCCAGATGACGTCGAGTATCTAGGCGCAGAGATCGAGCTTTACCTGGGCGATGAGATGGAGATGCATCTTCTCACGACGTCCACGACTATCTACCTGCCGAAGGGGTTGAAGCACCTTCTGAAACATAGAAGCGTCGAGAAGCCCCACACGTTGATAGCCATCAGCATGAGCGGAGAATACAGATGACGATGTTTAGCTACTGGGGGGCAGGAAAAGGCAAACCGATGCCCCTTTCACCGAAAGGACCCCAGAAACACCCTTTTCATATCTAATTATATATTAAACGCCGTCCATAGAAAACACTGATTCTATAATTGAAACTTAGTTTTTGATTTCTACGATATAATCCCCAAAATTTCAGTTTACAATTTCTTAATCTCAGATTCTTAAACAAGAGGTAAATCATGATTAAAGGTGCGCTTTGGTTGGTTTTCATGCGCACAATAAAGGCGCATATAACTCTTTGCTATCTGGTTTCTTTCTCAAAGATCAACTCGAAGTAGTCGGGCACTCCGCCCCCACCCACAGATATTGAGGGGGCGAATACCTGAACCAGCCTCCATCCCTGCTCCGCATATTGTTCAACCAATTTATGGTAGTCTTCTCTCGGTTTCCTCTTCATTAACCCATCCAGATCCACTTTCACGAACTTGTACTCGTACAATACATTTACCTCAACGAGTTAATACACACCCGCGTAATAATATAAAAAATTCTAACCATCTCTACCATATTTCCATGACTAATTTGAAAATAAGATCTCACGCGTGCTGCCTTTTGCGTGCGCAACAATTTTAAAATTCAAACATAGGAACAAATTATTCCCTTTATGTGAAGATGTTCCATGTAACACGGATATTGAATTTCCTGTAGCTTAACAATTCTTAAGAATTTATAAAATTTAATGCTATTTGTTACTGTTAAACCAATTTCACTTTATTTAAAATTTATTAACAGTATTTTTTACTAGATATTTATGCCAAGGGGTTATGCTGTTGTATAAACCTTGAAGACAGTCATCTTCACTCTGGTTCTATTGTTTAAGAGGTTGAAAAAGGCGTAAACTACGCTTTACCTCTATTTTTAGCTAGTAGCAGCTCTAGGGGGACCAGTAGCAGTACTAGTATTGCTAGGAACATGTTGCGCTGAGTTAAGATAAGTAACTGTTGATCATTGGGGGATAATTCTCCCCCGACCCTAATAGGTTGACGCACCCATGTTTTAGATACCTGGTTCGATAATGTTTTCGAGTCCGTACTGTTCATAAAACTCGCTACAATTACATCCACGCCAGGCGCAAGACCCGTGTAGGAGAAGGACGCCACCCCATTGACATCAGTTAATTCGTAATCGGTTAGATTCATGTTCGGCCCCGAGATAACCGTAAATGTGACGTTTCTGCCAGCCACCGGACCATTTGTCCCCACAACTGTGGCTGTAACCGTATGCAGGTCTCCGATAATGTTCGCATCGCTGATTGGCGCTAAAACTATGCCTTCAACATATTTAGGTTCAGTGGGGGGTGTACCTATCCATGTCTTATAGACTTGGCTTGAGGTCACATTTTCTCCTGCGCTGTCTGTAAAGGTTGCTTGAATAATGTCGGTGCCGAGAAATGTACTTGTATAGGCGAAGAACGCCTGTCCGTTGTTGTCAGTTACGTCGACCCCGGTTAGATTCATGTTCGGCCCTGTGACAACCGCAAATGTGACGTTACGGCCAACTACTGGGTTCCCCGTCCCTGAAACTGTAGCAGTTAGCACATGCAGATCTCCGAGAGAGTTTGTGCTGTTAACGGGGGTAAGAACTATGCCTTCAAAATGTACTGTGCTGCCGACAGTGTTTCCATCTAATGTCACTGCTCCATTGCGCGCTAAGAGTCTACCATCAACCGTTGCGCCAGTATTCACCGTGATCGATGTTAAGGCGAGAACGTTTCCCACAAAGACTGAACCTGCTTTTATCGTCGCTGAGCTGCCAACCTGCCAGTAAACGTTGCAGACGTGGGCACTATTTATTAGGTTCACGACGCTACCCGTTTCAGTGATGAGTGTGGTTGACATTTTAAAGATGAAGACCGCGTTAGGATCACCCCCACCGTCGAGGGTGAGAGTTCCCGTTATTCCAAATGTACCTGCCAAGGAATCATAGACGCCTGGTCCTAGGGTTGTTCCACCTAGCTCTGTAGATATAGTTTGAGTCGTCGGTCTTCCCGCAGCATCAAGATAGGCTGTGGTTAGATCGTTTTTAGCCAGAGTCAGTAAGCCAGGGTTACTTACTGATCCGGCTGGTCCGAATATATCAACAGTATAAATTGTCCCAGATACTGTCCCTGGGGGAAAGCCGGTAATTGCTGCCCCTGTAGTGGGGCTTAGTCCTATGTCTCCATAAATAACAGTGGAGCCTGTGTTAGTGATCGCGGAACCTGCAAGAACCGAAAAACTGGCTGCTGACCCTAAATGCACGGGGTCTGGGCTTATGCCTTTGACGCCTATAATGGCTGATGTAAAAAGAAGACTTAAAATAAGAATCAATCCGTAGCGTCTCTTACCTCTTGTTGAATAATGTTTTACGGTCGCTTTCCTCATGTTTATCAATAAGATTTATCTAATTTTTTATATAATTAGTTTGTACCTTTTTGTATGCGTTACCTAGTTACTGGTGTCCGCGTTTTCAGGAAAAAATCAGTTGATTACGTGTTTATCTCAAGACTTGTGAGGAACCACAAGCTCATGGACTCTTGATTCTCTACGCATGCATCATCGCAGAACTCAGAGATCGACTTCCCGTTATCCCTTATGAGTATAACTCACTTCACCTTTAACTTACCTCTGCAACCCAGCTGATTAAGTTAAGATAGAACTGTGTCAGGTTGGGCAGGTTTACTTTAGTAAACTCTGCTATTATCGGGCGCGATCCAGGAGGTAACTTCTATCTAAATTACGTGGGATGGCGAATGGGACTGATGTAGATTATGCCCAACTATGAAACAATGGGAGCTCTTCATAGCTGTTTGGTATTCTGCCTGTATAGAGAAATTGGTTCCTCATTTTCTGGTTCTTGTTATAGTAATTCAGTCAACGCGTCCCAAGTAACTAGAAAAGGGGGCTAAGTTACTGTGCCCCTGTCGTCGCTGAAGGCCTCGTGCTCCCCGCCGTCGATGACTGCCTTCAGGTGCTGCGCCACCGTCCAGACGTCGTGGTAGCTTATGTAAAGCGGTATGGGCGCCAGCCTGATGATGTTCGGTGGACGGAAGTCCGGGACCACGCCGCGGGCGATAAGCGCCTGGGTGATCCTCCAAGCGTCCTCGTGGGTGACGCCGACGTGGCCGCCCCTCCTCTCGGGCTCCCGCGGCGTAGCCACCCCGTAGTTGTAGGGGTCGCCGCCGAGCATCTCGTCGATCAGGTACATCAGGTAACCCGTGATGCTGAGGCTCTTCTCACGTATGTTGCCGATGCCGGCCTCAGCCATCATGCGGAGGCTGCCCTCGATGGGCGCCGAGCTCAGCATCGTCGTGGTCCCTATCTGCCACGCCGCCGCCGTCCGCGCCGGGTCGAACACGGTGCGCATCTCGAACATGGTGCTCCTGTCGTTGCCGAACCACCCCGCCAGCCCAGGCATCGAGCCGAAGTGACGGCGGTTCACGTAGAGGCTGCCCGTGCTCCCCGGGCCCCCGTTCACGTACTTGTAGTTGCACCAGAAGGCGAAGTCTACGCCCCAGTCGCTGAGG
>Ga0265594_1003067_pt1 | contig 11343 bp, 11 predicted proteins | sample saktaG_11_FD_190147 | JGI IMG/M metagenome (GOLD analysis project Ga0265594, IMG submission 190147) | Saline water microbial communities from Sakinaw Lake, British Columbia, Canada - sak_2011_5_24_80m | ecosystem: Environmental > Aquatic > Non-marine Saline and Alkaline > Saline ... | reverse complement strand
TAAAAGAGAAAAGCTTTCTCTATGAACTTTATCAATAAAAAACTTGAGCATTTGCTCGGTTACTTCAAAATCAGAAACAACACCAGCTACTAATGGCCTAGATGCTATAATATGAGCAGGTGTTCTACCAACCATCTTCTTAGCTTCTTGACCAATTGCTAGAATCTGACCAGTTTTCTGATTAATAGCTACAACAGATGGTTCGTTAATTACAATACCCCTCCCTTTAACATAGACTAAGGTATTAGCAGTACCTAAATCTATACCAATATCTTTAGAAAAAAAACCAAAAAGATTATTAAACATTTTTTAATTTATCAATTATTTTATCTATTTTAATTAATTCTATTTCTTTACTATTTCTCTTTTTAATCTCTACTGAATTTTCAGTTAATGTTTTTTCACTAATTACTACTCTTAATGGAATACCAATTAAATCTGCATCAACAAATTTCTCGCCAGGAGCTTTATCACGATCATCATAAAGAACTTCTATCTCATTATCAATCATATCCTGATAGATCTTATCAGATACCTTCTTATCATTCATTAAATTAATTAAATGAACTTTAAAAGGAGCTACATTGTCTGGCCAAATAATTCCATTATCATCATGAAAGACCTCAACAATCGCAGCCAATAATCGCCCTAATCCAATTCCATAACAACCCATATTAATAGGTTTCTTTTTTCCATCTTTATCAATAAAATTTGCATCCATTACACGACTATATTTCTCTCCTAAATAAAAAATATGACCAATTTCAATTCCTTTTTTTCTTTTAATGGCTTTTTACATTTTGGACAGCTTTTTATTCTACCTACTTTTTCAATATTAGCTCCATAATTACAATAATTACAATAAAGAATTTTGTCTTCACCAGTTTCAGAAAAAACAATAAATTCGTGAGATAAGTCACCCCCAATTGTTCCAGAATCTGCTTCTACAGCAACTACTTCCAAACCACAACGTTTAAATATATTTAAATAAGATTGTTTAACTTTTTCATAAAAATTCATTGATTCTTTTTTAGAAGAATTAAAACTATAAAGATCTTTCATAAGGAATTCTCTAACTCGCAATAAACCACCAGTTGCTCTCATTTCATTACGAAATTTATTTTGAATCTGATAAAGATAAAGTGGTAAATCTTGATATGAATGAACTTTTTTTCTAACCAAATCAACAATTACTTCTTCATGAGTAGAACCAAGACCAAATTCTTTTTTATGTCTATCTTTTACTTTGAAAAGAGGAGGGTCAATAGTTTCCCATCTTTTAGTTTCTTCCCATAGATTTTGAGGAATTAAAGTTGGCATGAATAATTCTTGCCCTCCCAAATTATTTATTTCTTCTCTGATGATATTTTCTATCTTATTACAAACAAACCATCCAAGTGGTAAGTATGTATAAATACCAGCTGCTAATTGATCAATAAAATCGCCACGAAGTAAGTATTTGTGACTAATTGCTTCTACGCCTTTAGGTGCTTCTTTTTTTGTTTTAACAAAAAAATGTGATTGTTTCATATTAAAATATCCTTATTATGTCTCGCCAAGTAACAGCTATCATTAATAAAATAAGAACAACAAATCCAATAGTATGGGCAAACCCTTCCACTTTTTGACTAACAGGAGAACCTTTAATTTTTTCAATACCTAAAAAGAATAATCTGCCACCATCTAAAGCAGGAAATGGTAATGCATTAATAATGGCTAAATTAATATTTAAAATAGCTGTAAATTGTAAAATATAAATAAAACCAAGTTGAGTAGCCTGACCAGCTAAATCAAAAATACCAACTGGTCCAGCAACATCTACTATTAGATGTCCTGTAGTTATTAATTGCCAAAGAATTGTTACTATAGAAATAATTATAAACCATGTTAAATAGAATGTACTAACAATACCCTTCCAAAAAGATTGATACCAAGGATAAGAAATAATTGCTGTTCTTGCTAAAGCAATTCCTAATGGACCCTCATCTTCAGAATGATAAATACGAGGCACTAATTCTTTCTCTAAAATCTGATCACCTCTTTCAATTACAACTGTAATTTTCTTGCCTTTATATTTATCAGAAAAATCCTGTACTTCTTTTATTTTGGTTACCACTAACTGCTCATTTCCTATTCTTAACTCTTTTATCGTATCTCCAGATTTAATTTTTGATTCAGCAGATGGAGAGTCAGAAGCAACTTGAACAACTTGAACCTTAGCTCCTTCTACTATTTCATCGTCTTCAACTACATTAGGCAAACCAATCCAATAACCAATTCCTAAAAGAAAAATAGACAAAAGAAGATTCATAGCTACTCCAGCTACCAAAATATTAGCTCGAGTACCAATTGATTTATTATAAAAAGCACGATCATTATCAGAATCACATTCCTTTTTACCATCTTCTCCATAAATCTTAACAAATCCTCCTAATGGAAAAAGATTTAAGGAATATATTGTTTCCCCTTTTTTAATACCAAAAATTCTTGGTGGAAAACCAAAACCAAATTCTTCTACTCTAATTCCTGCTCTTTTGGCCATAACAAAATGACCAAGTTCATGAACTAAAATAATCAACCCAAGTATTAAAATAAAGACAACTACAGTTAACATATTATACAGTCATTATTTCTTCTTCTTTTTTCTTCTTTATATCATCTACTTTCTTATTAAACTCATCAACTATTTTTTGTAATTCATTTTTAGATTTAAACTTGTCATCTTCAGTAAGTTCCTTTGCTTGTTTCATGTCCTGAATTTCACGCCAAATCTCTTCCCTATTTCTCCTAATACTAATTCTACATTCTTCTACTTTTTCGTTAAGAATTTTAGCTATTTCCTTACGTCGTTCTTCACTTAAAGGAGGAATCATTAAACGAATAAAATCTTCATCTGTAACTGGACTTAATCCTAAACTTGATTTTCTAATAGCTGACTCAATATTCTTTATAATTGTCTTGTCCCAAGGACGAATTATGATCATACGAGGCTCTTGAGATTGAATAGAAGCTAAATCCTTAAGAGCCATTTTTTGGTTATACGCTTGAATCTCTAAATTTTCAATTAAACTAGGTGTTGCTCTACCAATCTGTAAACTAACTAACTCGCTCTTGAGATATTCAACAGTTTTTTCTAATTTAGGTTTAATTTTATTAATAATTTCTTTATACATATATTACTCGTGCATTCCAACAAATACCATACTTGAATCATGTGGATCAATGGCAATTGTTCTGACATTACGTTCACTATCTAATTCATGAATAGTCCAATTAACTCCTTGATCTAAACTACGATACAAAATTGGACCAGCTCCATAATATAGGTGATCGGTATTATTAGAATCAATAGCTATACTTAAAACTGGCTTTGATTCTGGAGGCATAATGATTGCTACTTCTTCCCAAGTTTGACCACTATTTTTTGAAGTTAAAAGTCCATATTCAGAACCAGCATAAAGAATATTAGGTCTTTGTGAATCAATTACTATACTATCTACTCTTTTTGCCTGACTAAATCCTTCTAGCTCTTCTTCAAATGATTGCCAAGTTTCTCCTTTGTTGTCACTCTTATAAATTCCTTTTTCAAAAGTACTAACATAAATCTGACGAGTGTTACTAGGATTAATAGCAATATCAGAAATAACATTATCAAACCAATTCATTATTTCCCAAGATTTACCATAATCAGAGCTTTTTAAAAAACCACCTTGAGCAGTTCCTATATAAACAATTGAAGAATCATAATTATCAACTGCTACAGCAAAAACAGCATATTTTTCTTCTGAAACCACATAAACTTCTTCCCATGATATTCCTCTATCTTGACTACGGAAAACACGACCCTTTTTATCTTGATAAGTTCCAATATATATTCTATCAGAGTTATTAGGATCAATTGCAATATCATAAACATTAGCTCTAACAGAAAATACATTATTTTTATCTTCTAATTTATACCAATATTCTCCATGACAACAACTTCTATAAAGTCCATCTGCACTAGCACCAGCATAAAGTACATCTGAATCATTAGGATCAATAGCTAATCTTAAAATATCTAAAGAAGCTAAAGAGATCTGATCTTTAACTGTTAATTGCTCCCATACTTCTCCCATATTTTCTGATTTATAAATTCCACCATCAGTAATAATATTATTACCACAATCAAAAGGAGAAAAAGCTAGAAAAGTAAATACTGGAATAATAACTAAAAATGATCTTCTCATATTTCTAACATCAAAACTTCTAATGCTAATCGAGCATTAATGCTTGTGTTAGCTAAAAGTAAATCTGTTTTTCTTATTGTTTCAATAATTTTTTTTAATTTTAATAAAGAATAACAACCATTATACTTTTCTATGTCTGAATAAATAGTTAATTCAGAACATCCATTAGACAATAAGAATAAATCTCTAAACCAAAAAAGCCAATAATTAAGAATCTGTCTAGAATTTGAAACATCTTTAGATATTTCTTCAACATATTGAAAGCGTTCAATCAAGTCTGCTCTTAACAATTTTTCTAATCGACTAATTATTTCATCATGTTCTTTTAAAATATCTTCGTTATTTAAATATTCAATTGCTAGTCCAGGTCTACCGTTCGCCAAACGAACAATGGAATCAGGAATTGTTTTTAATTTCTTCTTTATTTCGTCTGTAGATACATGTGAAAAATTAACTATCTGACAACGCGAAATAATAGTTGGTAAAAGCATATTTGAATTAGCAGTTATTAAAATTAAAAGAGCTTTACCACTTGGTTCTTCTAATGTTTTTAAAAGACAATTAGCTGCTTCATTTGTCATTCTGTCAGCATCATCAATCAATACAATTTTGTAATCTGATTGATATGGAAATAAGCTCATTTGATACTGAATTCTTCTTGCTTCTTTAATACCAATTTCTGATTCTTTTTTAATTCCTTTTTCTGTCTCAATTATTTCTGGTTTAATAATTAAAACATCAGGATGAACTGCCTTATCCATCTCTTTTCCTACTAACATTTTAATAAATTCAAGAGCTATAGTATATTTACCTAGATGAGATGGACCAGAAAACAAATAAGCATGAGCTAAACGCTTATTTTTAATACTTTTTTTCAAAAAATCTAAAATACGCTTATGCCCAATAATCATATAGGTATTTTACCATAATCTATATCTTACTGCAATTTTCTCTGCTCTAATACGTTTATCACGAATTTCTTTATATCTTTCTCAAATCTATCTTGAGAAAACTTTTCAGCTCTTTTTCTAATTAATAAGGGACTATAATTATTTAAATTAAGAAGAATACGACGAACTCCATCAGCTAAAGATTCAGATACTGATTCGTCAAAAAATTCGCCAGTAATCCCCTCTAAAACCGTTTCAGTAGCTCCGCCTTTACGATAAGCTAAAACTGGTTTACCAAAACCCATGGCCTCAACCGGAGCAATGCCAAAATCATCTTCGCCTGGAAAAATAAAAGCAATACATTTTTGAAAATATTGTTCGACTATCTCATCTGATTTCCAATCTAAAAACTTAATATTATTATTAGCCATTTTATGTAATCTTTTTTTATCCGAACCCTCGCCAATAATTATTAATGGTAATCCTAATTTATTAAATGCTGTAATTGCTAAATCTATTCTCTTGTATAAAGTTAATTGAGAAACAATTAAAAAATACTTTTTAGATGACATATCAAAGGCCGTGCCTTTAGAAATCACATCCTTTGCAAAGGATGTATTTTCAAGGCACGGCCTTAACATGTTTAATGCAGGCAATTTCACAGGAGGATAAATAACACTAGATTCTCTTCCATAAAACTTTCTAATTCTTCCAGCAGTAGCCTTAGAATTAGCAATAAAATAGTCTACACGGTTTGATGCTGATTTATCCCAAATTCTAATATAATGCATCATTATTAAAATAGCTAAATTAGTTAAACACCCTTTTCTTTGCTCTTTTATATAAGAAGAATAAGCATCCCAACCAAAACGCATTGGGCTATGACAATAACAAATATGTACAGCACTAGGTCTCGTAATAACGCCTTTAACAAAACTACTAGAAGAAGAAATTACTAAATCAAATTCTCGTAAATCAAAAGTTTCTGGTGCTATAGGAATAAAAGGTAAAAGATATTTCTGACGTTTTCTCCAAAACTTAGGAAATTTTTGTAAAAAAGAAGTATTAACTTTATTATTTAAAAAATATTTTCCCATTTTCTTTTCATCATAAAGCAATGTAAAAATTTCAGATTTAGGAAAAATTTTATGCAAATTTAAAAAGACCCTCTCGGCTCCTCCAAAACGAATCAAATAATCATGAACTAATGCAATCTTCATAAACTAACCAATATATTTAAAGTTTCTTTAGCACACTTTTCCCAAGAAAAATTTTTCACATTTTCATAACCTCTATTAATTAAATCTTTTTTAAAATCTTGATCACTAATAATCTTATACATCTTTTCACAAATTTCTTCAATATTTTTAGATTCTACTAATATTGCGCCATTGCCTGCTATTTCAGGCATAGAAGAAACATTAGATGCAATCACAGGACAACCAACTACTTGAGATTCTAGAATTGGCATTCCAAAACCTTCATAAAAAGAAGGAAGAATATACATTTCTGCATTTTGTAATAACTGCCATTTTTCTTGATCTGAAATATATCCCTTAATAATAATATCTTTCCCAAAGACAATCCTATCACATACATAACCCTTTGGTCCAACCAAAACTAATTTATGAGGAACTTTATATTTTTTCTTCAACAAATTAAACGCATTTATTAATCCTTGAACATTCTTTCTGGTTTCAATTCTACCGATATATAAAATGTATTGATAATCAATTTTTTGTTTATTAATTAATTTTGGAACCTCTACTCCATGATAAACTACTTCTATTTTCTCTGGATCACCATTATATATTTCTATTAAATCTTTTTTAGTATTTTCAGAAACAGCGATAATCTTACTTGCATTTTTTAAAGCATATTTCGTACTCCATCGTAAATATTTCAAATGTTTTAATGGATACATTTTTGGATAATATTCAAACTCTAGTCCATGAATAGTAGTTATTGAATTCCTAGGATGAATTAATGGTAAAACATGAACTGGAACAAAAAGAACATCTGGTTTATTAACAGCCATTTCTAATGATAATCTAATTTGTGTCCACATTGGCAAGGACCAAGTCAATTCTTTAATTTTAAAATTATCAGGTAAAGAAATATTATGATTATCTACTTTTGTATCTTTATATAAAATAAAACGATGCTTTTTTGCTCCCTCAAGCATCGCTAAATGTTTTATTAATTGATAAGTATATTCTTCTACTCCAGTGCGCAGATTTTTAAAAGCAGCTACTGCATTAATACCAATAATCATATCACTTTTTACTCATTATACTTCTCTTATAAACTTCTAAATGTTCTAATGCAACTCCAGTTCCTTTGACAACACAAAGCATTGGGTCTTTGGCTAAATGACATGTTACTCCTGTTGATTCAGTAATTAAACTATCCAAATTTTTAAGCAATGATCCACCACCACTCAAAAACATTCCATGATCCATAATATCGGCTATCAATTCTGGTGGTGTAACTTGAAGTACATTTTTAATTGATTTAATAATTTCTCTAATTTGTTCAGAAATAGCATCTGTTATTTCATTACCTTTAATTTCTATTGTTTTAGGTAAACCATTAATTAAATCACGACCCTGTATTTCCATGTTTAGATCTTCTTCTTGAGGTAAGGCACTACCAATCTTTATTTTAACCGTTTCAGCCATTTTCTCGCCAATAGCTAGATTATATTTTTTACGAATATATCTGCTAATTGCTTGATCTAATTTATCTCCACCAATTCTAACAGATTCGCAAGAAACAACTCCACCTAGAGAGATTACAGCAACCTCTGAAGTCCCACCACCAATATCAACAATCATTTGACCAGATGGTTCATTAATTAATAAACCAGCTCCAATAGCTGCCAAGACAGGTTCTTTAACAACATATGTATTCTTCGCACCGGCTTTAATCGCAGCTTCAATCACTGCTCTTTTTTCAGTTGAAGTAATTCCAGCTGGAACTGAAATCATAGTATCAGGTCTAAAAACACGCCAACGACCTAAAACCTTTCCAATAAAATATTTAAGTAATGCTTCTGTCACCCTATAATCAGCGATAACACCATCTTTCATTGGACGATAAACCGTAATAGATTCTGGAGATCTACCTAGCATCTTCTTAGCCGAATTACCCACTGCTAAAATACGATTATCTTCATTAGAAACCGCCACCACAGTTGGTTCATTAATAACCACTCCCTTTTTTGGAACATAAACCAAAGTATTAGCTGTACCCAAATCAATTCCAATTTTTTTTGCTAACATAAAATTAACTTTTAATTCTTTTAATATCTGCACCTAATTTTTGTAATCTATCTTCAATTTTTTCATATCCTCTATCTATCTGATAAATATTTTCAATTACTGATTGACCCTTAGCAATTAAAGCGGCTATAACTAAAGCAATACCAGCCCGAATATCAGGACTAATTAAATGACGAGCATATAGATTAGTAGGTCCTTGAACAATTACGCGATGAGGATCAGCCATAATAATATTAGCACCCATTTGATTAAGTGTATCAGTATAAAATAATCGTCCTTCAAAAATCGTTTCATGAATTAAAGCAGAACCATTTGCTTGAGTCATTAAAACCGTAAATGGTGATTGTAGATCAGTCGGATATCCAGGATATTCATGAGTTTTTAAATTTACAGATTTTAATTTAAATCCTGGTTTAATTTTAACAAAATTTTTACCTATTTCTAAATCAACTCCTGCTTTTTCTAATAAGAACCAAAGAACTTCTAAATGATTAGGGTTCATATTAGTAACTTTTATTTGACTATTACTAGCTGCTCCTAAAATTACAAAACTACCAGCTTCAATTCTATCAGGCATTATTCTACATTTTCCTCCCTTTAAAGATTTAACTCCTTCAATTTGGATAGAAGACGTACCAGCACCTTTAATTTTAGCACCACATTGATTTAAAAAATCAGATAAAAATACAATTTCTGGTTCACATGCTGAATTAATTAAAGTTGTCTTATTCTTAGCCAAAACAGCTGTTAGAATCATTGCTTCTGTTGCTGTAACACTAATTAATGGAAAAACAATTCTAGCACCCTTTAATTGTTTAGTTGATAAATAATATCCGTTGCTGTTTTTTTTGATTTTAACACCAAAAGATTTAAAGCTATCTAAAAAAATATCACGAGGACGTTGACCAATTACACATCCGCCTGCTTGGTAAAAACTTGCTTTACCACAACGAGCTAATAACGGACCAGCCATTAAAATTGAACTTTTTAATTTAGAAGCAATATTAAAATCTAGATTATCCGCTTTAATTTTTTTTGCTTCTAATTGATAAGTTCCCTTGGATCTATTTTTAATTTCAACTCCTAATCCTTCAAGTAATTCAATTAAACGAAAGATATCTTCAATTTGAGGCACATTAGAAACTGTCCATGTCTTATCTGTTAAAAGAGAAGCTGCTAAAATTTTTAAAGCAGCATTCTTTGCCCCATTCACCCTTATCTCGCCACTTAATTTCTTTTCTCCATTAATTATAAATCTTTCCATATATCCTTATCCTAGCTTATTATAGCTTGATTGACAAGCAGAATACGTATATACTAATAAAAGAATTATGACACGAAAAACTCGTAAGATCATCCTTTTAATAACAATTCTTTTTTTTGTTTTAGCAACCCCAGCGATATTACTTTACGCCTGGGGTTATAGTTTTGATTGGCAAAATAAGAAACCAGTTCTTACTGGTGGTTTTTATTTTAAATCAGTTCCTAAAAATGTAGATATCTATATTAATAATCAATTACAAAAAGAAAAAACACCTATTTTAATTAAACGACTTTTACCAAAAGAATATCAAATTAGAATAAGCGAACAAGGATATCATTCGTGGCAAAAAACCCTTAAAGTAGAATCAAAAATAGTTACCGAAGCTAAAAATATACTACTTATTCCATTAAATCCAAAAATTGAAACAGTTAATGAAAATTTAACAACTGATTTTTCTTTAAAAGGATTTATAGAAAAAGAACCAAATTATATTTTTTATATTAAAACACCAAGTTATATTCTTTATAAAACAGATAAAGAAAATTCTTTTAATAAACAAATCAGCTTAACTCCATTGCCAAGTAATCATGAATACAAAATTTTTGCCTCTACTAACGAACAAGTTGCTGCTCTAGATGAAAACAACCAGCTTTATTTACTTAATCCCCAAACCAAAAATTTTGAGTTGATTAGTCAAGATGTTCAAAATGTTCAATTTTCAATAGATAATAAAAAACTATTATACTTTACCCCTTATGAAATCTGGGTTTATCATTTAAAAGAATCGAATAAAATAAATGATAATAAAGAATTAGTTACTCGCATTAGTCAAAGGATTAAACAGGCAATATGGTATAATACAAATGAACACATTGTTTTTTATGTTGAAGAAAACATCAAAATAGTTGAACTTGATAATCGTAGTAATAGAAATATAGTTAATTTAATTAAGCTTAAAATAGAAGAAATGGCATATAGTGAAAAAAATAAAAAAATTTATCTAACAAAAGATAATAAATTACTTTCTATTTCATTAGAAAGTTAAAACCCCCAGGATTTTTCCTAGGGGTTTTATTCTTTGGCTATATTTAGACTTTGCATAACCGAAACACATCCTCCACTTTCTGAATCTCTGCATAAACTTCAACATCATCTATTTCAGTAATGTCTTCTACTGCCATGGCTATTTTTTTCATTGCGAGAAAGTCAGCTCCCAGATCCTTTACTAAATTAGCTTCCGAGATAACTCTCTTAGTACTTATCCCCAAAATCTTTGCAATTGCATTTCTAACCTTCTCTCTTGTCTGCATTTTCTTATCCTCCTCCATTTCTTTATCTCTTCTTCCATTGTGATGCTTTTCTGGCCTTCTTTAAACCAGGTTTTTTTCTTTCTTTCTCTCTAGAATCACGAGTCAAAAATCCAGATCTTTTTAATTTTTTAGAAAAATCAAGATTAAACTTAACTAATGCTCTTGATATACCATGACAAATTGCATCAGCTTGTCCTCTTACTCCACCACCGTTAACTTTAATAGTTATTTCAAATCGATTAATCGATTTCATTTTTTTAAGTGGACTAAGAATAACCTCTTGTAAATTAAAAGTTGTAAAAAAATCAGTATATTTTTTTTCGTTAATTAAAATTTTAGCTTTTTCACCTTCGAATGGTTTGCAAG
>Ga0265594_1003066_pt1 | contig 11343 bp, 13 predicted proteins | sample saktaG_11_FD_190147 | JGI IMG/M metagenome (GOLD analysis project Ga0265594, IMG submission 190147) | Saline water microbial communities from Sakinaw Lake, British Columbia, Canada - sak_2011_5_24_80m | ecosystem: Environmental > Aquatic > Non-marine Saline and Alkaline > Saline ... | reverse complement strand
GAAAAGATGTTTCTCTCGAAATGGTTTAATGATTTAAAAGATAAATCTACTCACGGTTCTACCCAACAGGCAATAAATAATCAAGAAATTAAGGATTTTGAAATTCCTCTTCCGTCTCTTCCCGAGCAGAAAAAGATTGTTTATGTTTTGGATGCTATTCAAGAAGCGATAAATGTACAAGAGAAAATTATTGAAAAGACTAAGGAATTAAAAAGGGTGACGATGAAGAAGCTTTTTTACAAAGGGATTCGAGGTGAAGAATTAAAAAAGATGGAAATTGAAAAAATACCGATGAGTTGGAGGTTGGTAAAATTTGGTGATAGTGATATCGAGATAATTGATGGAGATAGGGGAATAAATTATCCAAAACAAGAGGATTTTTCAAAAAATGGATATTGTTTATTTTTGAATACGGGAAATGTGCCCGGAGAAAAATTTGATTTTTCTGAATGCCATTTTATCACGAGGGAGAAAGATGAGGTATTAAGAAAAGGAAAGTTGAACAGGGGAGATCTTGTGATGACTACCAGAGGGACTATTGGAAACTTATCTGCTTACGATCAGTCTGTAAGATTTGAAAATATCAGGATAAACTCAGGTATGGTAATTTTTAGAAATCCAAATAAATGTTTTGATTCAAGGTATTTACTCTATTTGCTAATTAGTCCTATTATTAAACAACAATTTACTCAATTTATGTCGGGATCTACACAACAACAAATACCCATCGGTACTTTAAAAGACATTAGGTTAATTATGCCCCAAAAGATCGAGCAGCGGGAAATTGCTGAAATTTTACAAACGATTGATCAGAAAATTGAAATTGAACAAAAGAAGAAAACGCTTTATGAAGAGCTATTTAAGACGATGTTGAATAAATTAATGAATAGAGAAATTAGAACAGATAATTTAAAAATATGAATTTAGAAGAATTTAAAGATATAGAAACGAGTTTTTGTTTCCTTGACGAGACGGGATTGCTTTATAGGCCAAGAGATAAGTTTTTTGCTTTGGGTGTGATTAAAGTTGAAAAACCACAGAGATTATATAATCGTATTAGAAAAATCAGAGATAAATATAATTATAGAGAAGAATTAAAATGGGCTAATTTAGATAGGAGGATTAGATTTGATATGGCGCGAGAATTTTTTAATGTGTTTTTAGATGAAGATGTTAAATTTAATAGTATTATTTTGGATAAAGACGAATTAGATTTTAAAAAATATTATCAAAATAATATGTATAAAGTGTATAGAAGTTTTACTGTTGTTTTGCTTAAATTAATTTTAGGGAAAAATCCAAAAGAGATCATAACTTTGTTAGCTGATGATTACTTTACGCCCGATAATGAAGATTTAGAGGATGCAATTAAGGGAATTATCAATGATCATTATAAGAAGTTTGTAGTTTCTGGTGTTTGCCAAATAAATTCCAAATCTTCTGATTTGATACAACTTACGGATTTAATATTAGGCGCTATTGTTTATGATTTGAAAAAACAAACTGGATTAATAAAAAAGCAGAATACTTATAAAAGAAAATTTTTAAATTTTGTTTATCAAAAATTAAAAATTAAAAAGTCGTTTTTTAAAAATAAACTTGGCTTTAGAACTAGAAATTATGTATTATCAGGAGACAAAATTAGAACAACGATTTTTGATCAAAGAAGGTCAATCGCCAGAAACTTTACAAAATAAAAAAACAAGCCATGGCCCACAACGGGCGACGCTTGTCTTTATTAGATACTATGAATAATAGCACCTAAATATATATTATCAAGTATTAATAATTTGTCAATAGTTTAATAGTGGATAATTTTTATGCCTAAACAAATAGAGAAAAAATTAGTTGAGGATTATGCAGTGGAAAGACTGCAAGAATTAAATTGGCAGTTTATTACTCCATCTGAATTAGTTCGAGAGAGTACAAAAGAGCCGCTTTTGATTGAAAATCTAAAGCAGGCTTTATTCAAATTGAATGAAAATTTGGATATTACTGAGGAAGAGATAAATGAAGTAGTAATAAATTTACAGCTTTTACCAACTGATCAAGAGGGGATAAAAAAGTTTTTGTCTTGGTTAAAATATGGCATGGGAATAAAATTTGAAAAAGACGGGGTAGTTAAATATGTTCAACTGCTTGATTTTAAGGATTTTAAAAAGAATGAATTTATTTTTTCTCGTCAGGTTCATTACAAAGGCATTGAAGTCAGGATTCCTGATATTATGTTTTATGTAAATGGCATTCCCCTATCTCAAATTGAATGTAAAAATCTTGTAAGCATTAGAACTGGTTGGGAAGAAGGGTATTATCAAATTAAAGAATACGAAAATATTATTCCAGAGCTTTATAAATATGTTCAAATTGGTATTTCTTTAGCAGAAAGAGCAAGATATTTTCCTATAGTCCCTTGGCAAGAAGAAGTTAAAACTTATCTTTGGCGTGAAGATGGAAAAGCGGAAGATGAAGCTATCTTTGAGACATTGAAACCCGACGTTTTTTTGGATATTTTAAGAAATTTTCTTTTTATAAGAGAGGAAAAAGGGAAGGTAACTAAAGTGATTGCTCGTTATATGCAATACCGAGCAGTAAATAAAATTTATCAACGAGTAGTAGATGGAACTAATAATAAAGAAGTTGAAAAAAATAAAGGATTGATTTGGCATTGGCAGGGATCGGGGAAAACATTAACAATGATTTTTGCTGCCCACAAATTATATTTTGAGGAAAAACTTAACAATCCTAGTATATTTTTTATAATTGATCGTCGTGATTTAGAAGAACAGTTAAACATAGAGCTCGGCTCTTTGGGGTTGAATTTTTCTTTTGAGAAAATAGAAAGGGTTAAAAAATTAAAAGAAATAATCGCTTATGATAACTTTCGCGGTAAGCGAGGAGTTTTTCTAACATTAATTCATAAATTCCAACCCGGCGAGAAATTTTTACCTGAAGACTTAAAAAACGGAATAGATGTTATTGCCAATCGCAAAAACATAATTTGCTTTTTAGATGAAGTGCATCGTTCTCAATATGGTCTTTTGGCTGCTCAAATGAAAGATGTTTTGAAAAGCGCTTATTTTTTCGGTTTTACAGGCACACCGATTAGTGAGGATGATAGAAGTACTTATCGAGAATTTGGTTATCCTGTTGATAAAGAACCTTATCTTGATAAGTATTTTATTGATGATTCTATAAAAGATGGTTTTACTGTACCGATTGCTTATGAGCCAAGACTTGAAAAAAGAGTTCATGTTGAGAAAATTAATTTGAGTGCTTTCTTGTCCAATCAATTTAAAGGAGAAGATTTAGATGAAATAGAGAAAGAGAAGATTAAGGAAGTAATTAAACAGCGACTAAATAAAGTCAATGTTTTTTTAGAAAATGAGCAGCGAATTAATATAATTGCAGTAGATATTGCTAAACATTTTAAGGAACATTTGGATGGCAGGTTTAAAGCGATGGTTGTGGCAGGAAGTAGGAAAGCTTGCGTATTATATAAAAAATATTTAGACCAATATTTACCGCCAGAGTATTCAGAAGTAGTAATGACTTTTAATCAAAGTGATAGAGGAATTTTGAAGGATTTTTACAGAGAATGGCGTAATCGTTACAAAGAAACATCAGATGATGAACAGGTAGTAAGAAAAATCGTTGATCATTACAAAAATCAAGAAAATCCAAAGATTTTAATTGTAATGGATATGTTAATTACTGGTTTTGATGCGCCAATTTTACAAACAATGTATTTAGATCGTTTTTTGAAAAAACATCGATTGCTTCAAGCCATTGCTCGAGTTAATAGGCCATTCGAAGATGTTAAAGGTGCCGGTTTAATTATTGATTACGTTGGTATTTTAAATGAGTTTAAAACAGCGCTTGGTGAATATTACAAAGAGAAAATTGGCGATTTGTTTGTTGATTTTGATACACTTTTTAAAATTTTCAAAGAACTTATTGATAGTTTAAAAAATATGTTTTCTGACATTGATTTTGAGATTGAAAGAGAAAATTTAATTGCCGCGATCGATAGATTAAGAGATGAAGAAAATGAAAGAGTATTTATTGAAACTTATAAACAAATTAGAAAAATTTTTGAAGTTCTTGGTTCTTTTGAAAGAAAACTTGATTATTTAAACGAGTTTCAGTGGTTAACAGCTGTTTATGAATATTATTTGAAGCTTAAAATGGATGAAGGGAAAAAATCAAAAATCGAACATTATTTTAGAGAAACGATAAAAACAATTCATAAAGCCACAATTATAAAAGAATTAGAGTGTGGTTCTCGTCAAGATATTATTGGTTTGGACTATTTGAAGAAAATTGAGAAGGCTCAATTAAAAAAAGAGGAAAAAGCAATTAATATTTTATTTAGTTTGGAGCGCTTGATTTTGGTACATCAAGGACATAATCCAGTTTATCGCTCTATTGCTGAAACAGTTGAGGAATTGATAAGAAAATGGCGAAGAAGACTTATTGATTATGAAGAACTAATTGATGAGGAAAGAAAAATCATTTGTCATATTGAAAAGCAAGAGAATACAAGAGAAGAATTAAAACTTACTCCTTTTGAATTTGGGTTATCTTTAATTTTAAAAGAGGAATTAGAAATTAAAGATAATAAAATTTTAATAAATTTAACGAAAAGATTAATAGATAAAATAAAAGATATTTTGATGATTGAGGAATGGCAGGAAAATCGGGCTTTACGTCAAAATGTTTTAAGGAAAAGTCGAGAATATGCAGTGGATTTGAAACGGAATTATGGAATTTCTTTAAAACAAATGGACGATTTGCATAAAAAAATTGTTGAAATTCTTCAAAACTATGGAAACGCAAAAAGTATTAGTAATTAAGAGAAAAGTAAAATACCCAAGGCTTGAATTGAAAACAGGTAGTCTTGTTTTAATTTTGCCTCGAGATGGCAATCTTAATGCGGATTTGATTATTAAAAAACATCAACCGTGGATTGATAAAAAATTGCAATTTGTTAACGAAATTAAACAAGAGTTTCAGGATAATAAATTGTTTGTTAGAAAAGACAGTCAATTTATCACTCTCGTTGAAAATTTAGTGTATAAATATTCTCAAAAACTAAAGGTGCAACCTACTGTAGTTAAATTTCGTTATATGAAGACAAGGTGGGGAAGTTGTAGTCAAGACGGAAGAATTTCTTTAAATAAATTATTAATGTTTATTCCAGATAATTTAGTGGCTTATGTAATTTATCATGAACTTTGTCATTTGGTTGTGGCTAAACATAATCGGAATTTTTGGTCATTGATGAAAGAAGAATTTTCTACATATAAAAATAATGAACGGAGTCTTTTCGGTTACTGGTTTTTATTGAATAAACAATTAAAAGAGTAAAATTGAAAGAATCTTTATGGCATTAAAAGGTTAAAAGTTAATTTAAAAATAAAATCATGAAGGCAATCGAAATAAAATTAATTGATTTTTTAAAAAAGTCACCACAATTTGTTATTCCTATTTATCAACGCACATATAGTTGGGGCGAGAAAGAGTGTTTACAGTTATGGGAGGATATTTTGCGTACTGGAAATAACGAAGAAATTACTGGACATTTTATCGGCTCTATTGTTTATGTACAAAAAGGTCTTTATTCTGTGGCTAATCAGTCGCAGTTGCTAGTGATTGATGGTCAACAAAGACTTACCACGATAACTTTATTAATTGAGGCCCTTGCTCGCGTTTTGGGAAGTAGTGAGCCTATAGAAGGATTTTCAGCAAAAAAACTTCGTGATTATTTTCTTATAGATCCGCGTGAGGAAGGAGAAAATAGATATAAACTTATTTTATCTCAAACTGATAAGATATCGTTAACGGCATTGCTCGACAATAGCCCTGATCCACAAAATTTTTCTGTACGGATTAAGGAAAACTTTGAATTTTTTATTGATAAGATTACTGAAGAAAAAGATAATCTTGTGTCGGTATGTATGGGGTTAGCAAAACTTATTATTGTAGATATATCACTTAATCGTGATCAGGATAATCCTCAGCTCATTTTTGAAAGTTTAAATTCGACTGGACTTGAATTAAGTCAGGCAGATTTAATCCGCAATTATATTCTAATGGGATTAGAACCTGACCTTCAATCTAAATTATATAATCAATATTGGCGACCGATGGAGATAGATTTTGGTCAGAAAGGTTACACCCTATATTTTGATAGTTTTATACGACATTATCTTACTGTGAAGACTGGCGTTATTCCAAAAGAGCGTGAAGTATACGAAGGATTTAAACAATATGCATATTCTAAAAAAGATGAAGGTGTTGAAGTTCTTGTTGCAGATATTCGAACTTTTTCTAGATATTATTGTGCCATGGCCATTGATACTGAAACTGATTTGGAATTAAAAATGGCCTTTCATGATCTTCGAGAATTAAAAGTTGATGTTGCATTCCCATTTTTATTGGAGCTTTATTCTGATTATGACAAACAAATTCTTTCCGTGGATGAGTTGTTAAAAATTGTGCGTCTTATAGAAAGTTATGTGTTCAGACGTGCCATATGTAGCATACCAACTAATTCAATGAATAAAACTTTCGGTAATTTTTCCCGTAATTTAAAAAAAGATCGGTATTTAGAGAATGTCCAAGCAAGTTTTTTACTTCTTCCATCCTATAGGCGTTTTCCGGATAATGAGGAATTTAAGCGGGAAGTTAAAATAAAGGATATTTATAACTTTCGTAGTAGAAGTTATTGGTTACGCCGATTGGAAAATTATGAAAGAAAAGAGCGTGTACCTGTGGTTGAATTCACTATTGAGCACATTATGCCACAGAATGAGAATTTATCAGATGAATGGAAAGCGGAGCTTGGGCATGAATGGGAGCGTATTCAAAATACTTATCTGCATACATTAGGAAACCTTACTTTGACTGGATATAACTCTGAGTATAGTGATAGGCCTTTTATGGAAAAACGAAATATGAAAGGAGGTTTTGCAGAGAGTCCATTACGGTTAAATAAAGAAATTGCCAACAAAAAACATTGGACGGAAGAAGATATATTAAATCGAGCTGATACACTATCAGAACAGATGGCTAAAGTTTGGCCTATTCCTGTCGTGGAACGTAGTATTTTGGAGGTATACAAACCAAAGACAGAAATAACAGAATATAGTATAAATGATCATCCTTATCTTGCTACTGAACCCATACGAAGTTTATTTGAAGAATTTCGTAAGCAAGTACTGGAACTTGATTCATGTGTGACTGAATCATTTCTAAAATTGTATGTTGCTTATAAAGCGGAAACTAATTTTGTAGATATTGTTCCTCAGGCAAAACAACTACGTCTTTCGTTAAACATTGCATTTTCGGAAATTCATGATTCAAAGAAGGTATGTAAAGACGTATCAGCACTTGGCCGTTGGGGTAACGGTGATGTTGAAGTTGGTCTTTCAAAGATTGAGGACATACCTTATGTTATGGGACTAGTCCGTCAAGCATTTGAGAAGCAGATGCTATAAAAGAAATTAGAATTTATTTATGGTATAACGAAAAGGTCAAAATTAATTAAAAAATAACAAAAATTAAAAATATGCCAAAAATTAAAGTTAAAAAAGTTATTGATGGTGATACGTTTCAAGATACAAACGGTAATTTTTTTCGTTTAGCTGATATTGATACACCAGAAAAGAAAAAACCGGGTTATAAAAAAGCTAAAGGAATTCTAGATCAATTTATTGGAGATGAAGAAATTATAATTAAAGTTGAGGGTACTTCCTATGGGAGGAAAGTTGTAACCGCAAGAATGCCAGGTGAAAAGATGACCATCAATACAAAAATGAAACTGAAAGGTTACAAGTAACTCTTTATAAAAATCAAAACGTTAAAAATTAATTGAAAAATATAATTTATGCCAAGAAGAAAAATATCAGCGGATGACTTATGGGATATTTTAGAAAAAATAAGCATTCTGTATGTAATTGCATTATTTTTTATTTGGTTTTCTAATAAAGCATTATTTTTTAGGTTATTATGGTGGGGTCTAGCGTTTTTTGGAATTCTTATCATAATAGTGTTGTTTATTAAAAGATCTAAAATTCATAAACAAAGTAAATGGCGAACTGATAGGGAATTATTAAGTTGGTTAAGAGAATTAAAGCCATGGGATTTTGAGCGTTATATTGCTGAATTATTTACAAAATTGGGGTATAAGACTACTGTTACTGGCGGTGCTTATGATAGAGGAGTAGATGTTATAGCGGAAAAAGATGGTTTAAAGCATTATATTCAATGTAAAAAATATATGACTTCTACGGTGGGAGTTGGTGAACTTAGAGATTTTTATGGAGCAATTGCTGATCATTTAGCTCAAGCCAAGGGCTATTTTATTACCACGAATAAATTTACTTTAGAAGCTGAAAGATTTGCCGGAGATAAACCAATTGAATTAATTGATAGTTATAAATTAATTAAGTATATAAGACTTTCTGAAAAGTCTAACCAAAAGGTCAAAGATTAATTGAAAGAATAAAAATATGGTCATGGTATCTACAAGTCCCGATAACGAAGCAATTAGAGAATTACGGGACGAAGTCAAAAAATTAAACAAGACAACAAAATCATCAAATATTATAATCATTATATTATCAATAATTTTAGTTGTCTTAACTTTTGTTTTGGTATGGCTCGGTTTAAAGTAAATATTAAGAGAGCAAGGAATTAATTGAAAAATAATTTAATTATAAAAAATATGCCAGTTAAAAGAATTTGTGAGAAAAAAATAGGATCTATTATTTATAGTCTAGAGTTTCTTGGTAATAATAAATATATCATTTCTAAATCAGATGAGATAAAAGATGTAAATTATACAAAAAATCCAGAAGCTTGTTTTATAGACAAAATCGCAGAATTTAATAATAAAAAAGATGCTATGAAGTATTTAGAGGATTTAACCAAAAGGTCAAAAATTAATTGAGAAATAAATCGATAAAATGGTATATAAACTTTACGGATTAAGACCAAAAGAAATTTGATTAATTATTTTGTTGGAATGTTATGTTTTATTTTAAACACATTTATCAAACTAACAGAAGTCCATTTTTAGATAATTCAGTAATTCTTAAAAACATTTATGAAGAGCTATGTGATGGAGTTGTTATATTTAGTAATAAAATAGATTATATAAATTGTTTAGTTTCTGTTTCTTGCAATCTAGAAGATGAAATTAATAGCAGGCGGGAAATATCTGAAGCGATAACAGATCCTGTTGTTAATATTATTTCTTGGGAATTTGCAATACCTATAAAATCTATAAAAACTTTGGAGATAAAGGAAAAGACTTTTAAAAAATTGATTTTTTCTCTTAAAAAACAGCGACAGAATCTTCAAACAAATAAAAATTTTCAAAATTTAGAAAGATATTTATCTTATGATAGTCAGATTATTTTTACTGTATATAGGCAAGCTAAGAATGAGCCTAATAGAGCATTAAAATATTTTATGTTCTATAGGATACTAGAACTACTGATTGGTTCTCAAAAATCAATTGATACTTGGCTTGCTAAAAGATTTCCTAACGAAATAGTTTTTGTTTCTAGCCCTAGACTTAAACATAGAAAAGAAAGTTTAGTAAACCATTTCAGAAATCATATTCATTCTAATAAATTACTTTTTCCATATGGACGATTCTATAAAATGCTTCCTATGGTAGAAAAGATAACACGTACAGCTATTCAAGAAATTGTGTTGAAATAAATATAGAGAGGTTTATGAAAGCCCAACTTTATAAAAAGTCAAAAATTAATTGAGGAATAAAATTAACGACGTCCGACGTCGTAAATCTAACCAAAAGGTCAAAAATTAATTAAGAAACAAGAATTTAAAATACAGTGAGGGAATTTATTTGGCACAAGACTACAGATTATTTTTCTTTAAAACCAATTGCTCAAGTACGTGGTGTATGTTTTGATAATGAAGGAAGTATTTTAATTATTCGTCATTCAAATGGAAATTGGGATATTCCTGGAGGAAAACCAGAAAATAATGAAACGCCAGAACAAACATTAAAACGTGAGCTTGATGAAGAGGCTGATGTAAGTATTGGTAAGAATATAATGATTGGATATTATGAAGTTATTTCAGATAAATCTACTATTTATCAGCTTAGATTCGCTGCTTTATTGGATAAGAAAAAACCACGCACAATTGATCCTGATTCAGGAACAGTGAAAGAAAGAAAATTTGTACCACCTGATGAATTTTTCAATTATGTTAAAATAGAAGGATATCGTTTAATGATAGATGAAGCTATTAGTTGGTTTGAAAAGAATAGAGAATTATAAAAATTTAATCAAAACGTCAAAAATTAATTAAAAAATAACAAAAATATGTTTGAACATCTTATGAAACAAGAATTAAAATTAGTTAAAAAAGATCATAGTGTAGTAGAAGGCATAAAGGCGAGTGTGCAGGAAAGGATTTATATAAACGATATCAAGCTTTCAGTAGAAGAAGGGGACGTATTTGAGTATACTTTGCCTTCCGGAGTAAAACAAAAGTTACTTGTAACAAAGGTGATTTTATATAATGTTGAATTACCATTGGACCACTATGAGATAGAATATGTAAAAGACTAATTATGCCAGCTCCCAAATATACAGATTCAAAGAGAAAATTACTAGAGGATATGAGGATAACTTCTGGATCTGGATCTAGGCAATTTGACATTGCAAAGGCAATTTTAGAAGTAAAAACCCAGGAAGAGGTAGCCAAACAAACTAAAAATCTAACAATGGCAACCTGGTTATTAGTTTTTGCAACGATAGGTCTATTAGCGGCTACAGTTTCATTGGTTTTTGTAACAATAGAAAAGGAATGTTCAGGGGTTCAACCTCCAAATATGCAAAACATCAAAAATTAATTGATAATTAAATTATGAAGATAACTTTAAGTGTTAAAAAAATAATAGAGCAAAATCCATTAGCTTTTGCGACGATAATAAATAAAAAGCCTTATGTTATTGGTGTTGCTTCATGTAAAATTATTGATACGGATAAGATTTTGATTACAGATAATTTTATGAAAACTACCGTTAGGAATCTTTTAGAAAATAACAATGTTGCTTTGGTTGTTTGGAATAAAATGGAGGAAGGATATCAATTTTTAGGAAAGGCAAAATATTATAAAAAAGGGAAATGGTTAAATTATGCAAAAGATTTAAAAGAGAACAAAGGGTTACCAGCAAAAGGTGCAATAGTGATAAAAGTTTTGAAAATTATAAAATCAAAATAAAGATTCAACTTTACTAAAGGTCAAAAATTAATTGGGATAGATTTATGAAGGTTTACTTTGTAGCTCACGCAACAT
>Ga0265594_1003065_pt1 | contig 11348 bp, 10 predicted proteins | sample saktaG_11_FD_190147 | JGI IMG/M metagenome (GOLD analysis project Ga0265594, IMG submission 190147) | Saline water microbial communities from Sakinaw Lake, British Columbia, Canada - sak_2011_5_24_80m | ecosystem: Environmental > Aquatic > Non-marine Saline and Alkaline > Saline ... | reverse complement strand
TCTTTTAGACACCGCTGAAATCCAGCCTGATGTAGACACGCTTATCAGTGAGATAGGCACGGGCAGGATTACGGGTATCAAGACCAAGACCGATACCATTGCCTGGAGTGATGTAACAGCGGTCAAGGCAAAGACCGACACAATCAACTGGACAGATGTAACGAATATTAAAATTGATACGGACAAGATAGATTCTATCCAGACTACGGTTGAGGATACCAACAGCGATGTTGCTGATATAAACTTAGACACGGACGCGGTGATTGCCAAGTGGGATACTCATAAGGCGGCGGATATTGTTGCCTTTGTGGATAATGTAGAGTCAAGGTTGGGCGCGCCGACTGACACGGCAACTGCGGATAGTGTTTTTGGGGATATTAAGACTTTGCAGGATAAATGGGGCGATTATACGGCCGGTGATTTATATACCGGCGGGACAACAACCATGGAAGGCTCTACGGTCGTGCCTTATACGGTTGGCAATGAGGTTCTGGTAGCGGCGACCGACGCCTATAGCCAGATGGAGGCATTGCGGCAAGAGGTCCGGGCCCTGGGTAAGACCGCGCCCGCTTATGAGTCTTTGCTTGGCCTGCAAGCGTCTCTTAACAGAGTGAGCGCGGCTTTGGAGAAATTAGAGACCGCCTCAACCCATCCTTTATACGCGCAGGTTTTAGAGGTTGCCAATCAGCTTAAGGCGGCAGGCGTGGTAAAGGGCGGGGAGAGGGTAATGAGTTTGTATGAGGTATCAGCCCAGCAGGCAGAGGATGTGGAGTATCTTAAGAAGAAGTTGGAGGATTTGAAGGCGCTTTCGGAGCTCAGCAAAGAGATTATTAAGGCAAAGAAAGAGGGAAGGAAGAAGGCGATTATCAGAAAGAGCTGGGAGAGATAAAAAGGCAAAGTAGAAAATGAAAAGTTTTAAATTTTTGATTGTAGTTTTTATTTTTTCGTTTTTAGCTTTCTCATGGGCCGAGGAGCAGACGCTTACTCTGGACATAGAGGTTACCAATCCTTCAGATGAAGAAACACAAGAGATAGAAGTCAAGACAGATTTGCCCAAAGAGCTTAAGGAAGAGGATGTTGTTTCTTCGGACGGGCTTGAGGTTGGGTTTGATGCGGAGAAGGGATCTTTATTTGTTACCGGGAAGGTTACCCTCCAACCGGCTGAGACGACCATTTATAAGATAAAGGTCAGGGATGTGTGGGTGATTCCGGGGAATGAAGGGGTCCTTGTAGGCGACATAGGTGCGCATATCAAAGCTTATAGAGAGAATAAAAGGGAACTTAGCAAAATAAAAGAAGAGCTTCGCGCTACACACAGTAGGCAACAGGCTACAAGAGGTAAAAGACAAAGGATTGTTTGGCTGGCAATATTGGCGGCTATTCTGGGGACAGGTATTTTTGTTGGCAGGAGACGTCTTTTATCGTGGATTAGGCTTGAGGTGTCAAAGTATCAGAGTGTCAGATTGTCAAAGAGTGAGAAAACGGAAAATAAGGGACAGAAAATAATAGAGGAGATAAAAGAGACAGACGGGCAGGAGAGTGAAGTGTCAAAGAAAGTATCAGAGAGTTCCGCCTACGCTAAAGCTTCGGCGGACAAGCAAAGTATCAAGGTGCCAGAGATAAACTTGAAAGAAGTTAAAATTAAACCTGAGATTATAGACAAGATTCCGGCCAAATTTGTCTGGCATTATAAATTTATGCCTATAAAGTTGGAGGGGGATGTCTTGACTGTCGCCACAGCCACTCCCGATAATGTATTAAGGGATGACTTGAGCCAGTTTTTAGGATTTAAAGTAGAGATGACAAGGGCTTCCGAAGTTGATATTTTAGAGGCAATAAAGAAATTTTACGGAGTGGGCGCCGAGACCGTGGAGAAGATTTTGGAGGAGGAGGCGGTTTCAGGTGAGGGGTTCGAGGCCGCGGGCCTGGAGGAGATAAAAGATGAAGATATTGCCAAGCTTGCCGAAGAGCCGGGAGTAATAAGGCTGGTCAACCAGATACTGGTTGAGGCGCACCAGAAGAACGCCACGGATATACACATAGAGCCTTATCAGGGAAAACTAAAATTACGCTACCGCATAGACGGGGTCTTGTATGACGCAAAAGTGCCTTCCAATATTGTGCGTTTCCTGCCAGCCATTATTTCAAGAGTAAAGATAATGTCAGGTTTAAATATTGTGGAGCGCAGGCTACCCCAAGATGGCAGAGCTAAAGTGAAGATTAAAAACGAAGTCTTTGATTTAAGAATTTCCACTATGCCCACCCCTTACGGAGAAAGCATTGTCATAAGGATTTTACCGACCACAATGCTGTTTAGTTTAGAAAAACTGGGATTTTTAAGTAGAGATTTAAAGAATTTTGAAGAATTGCTCAAGAAACCTCACGGAATAATTTTTGTTACCGGACCTACGGGAAGCGGGAAAACTACTACCCTATATACTGCCTTAAGCAAGATAAAAGAAGAAAACAAAGGCACAAAGATACTTACCATTGAGGACCCGATAGAGTATGAATTAGAGGGGATAACCCAGACACAGGTGAAGCCGGAGATCGGCCTTAACTTTGCCCGGGGCCTGCGCAGTATGCTGAGGCATGACCCGGATATTATGATGGTGGGTGAGGTCCGGGACTTTGAGACTGCTGAGATTGCCATTCGGATGGCTTTAACCGGGCATCTTTTATTTTCCACTTTGCATACCAATGACGCGGCAAGCGGCGTGGCCCGCTTGCTTGATATCGGAGTTGAACCGTATCTGATCGCTTCTTCTGTCGAGGTATTTATTGCCCAGAGGTTGATAAGGATGGTGTGCAGGAAGTGTAACGGAAAAGGGTGCGAGGCCTGCAATTCTACCGGATACAAAGGCAGGAGCGCTATGTTTGAGATGCTCCTGGTGGATGAGGCGATAAAGAAGCTTATTACCCAGAAGGCGCCGACAGGCCAGATTAAGAAAAAGGCCGTATCGCAGGGGATGAAGACACTGTGGGAGGATGGCCAGGAGAAGATTGCCCAGGGGATTACTACACAGGAAGAGGTTTTGCGGGTAACGCAGGAGAGAGATTAGGGGATAGGAAGAATGGCAAGATTTATTTATAAGGCAAAAGACGGAATAAGGACAGTAATCGGCGAGATAGAAACAGAAACAGAACGTTCAGCTATTGCCGAAGTGGAAAAAATGGGTTATCTGCCTATTAAGGTTGAACATAAGACTATCCACTCTCCACCGGTTATTATTCATCATAAAAGCATTTCCTCACGCGACATAAATACCTTTACACGTCAACTCGCCAGCCTGGCTAAGTCAAAGGTTCAGCTTGTTAAGGCCTTGGAAATTTTAAGCCGTGAGAGCCGGAATGTAAAACTAAAAGAGATTATTGCTGATTTAAGGGATGAGGTAAAAGAAGGCAAACAGTTCTCCGAGGCTTTAGCCAAGTACCCTAAGTATTTTTCCCGGGTCTATATAAATATGATTGCCTCAGGAGAAAAAGGGGGTGTGTTGGAAAACATACTCTTAAGGCTGGTTGATTTCGCTGATAAGGAAGAAGAGGTAAAGGCAAAGATACGCGCTGCTTTAGCCTATCCCTTGCTTATGCTTGTTATGGGCATAATGACCGTGTTTGTGATGATTACCTTTGTAATGCCAAAGCTTGTCAAGCTCTTTTCTGATATGGGACAAAGCCTTCCTTTAGCGACCAGGGTATTAATACAAGTGAGTGATTTTGCAAGAGGCTATTGGTATTGGGTGGTTTTATTTATAATTTTGCTCATTTCCAGCTTTAAAAAACTACACCTTATGGAGAGAAAAAGAATTCCTTTAGAGAGGATTAAACTACGCCTGCCTTTATTAGGAAGGTATATCCTTATGAGGGAAACAGCCAGATTCTGCCGGACACTTGGCCTGCTTATAAGTAATGGCATTCCCATACGGGATGCCATTGAGGCTACTGTTCCTACTTTAGGTAACAGAGCGCTTGAGCAGGACTTAAAGATTGTAAGTAAGGATTTGGCTTCCGGGATATCTGTGGCTAAAAGCCTGGTTAAGATACCGTTTTTGCCGGGATTTGTTATCAGCTTGATTGGCGTAGGAGAAGAAGCTGGCAGGTTAGATGAGGCGCTTTTAGAGGTAGCCGCCTCTTACGAAAAGCAATTAGATGAGCAAATGAAAGTAATGAGCTCGCTTATAGAGCCGTTAATGATTTTAACTATTGGATTGGTGGTTGGTTTTATTGTTGTCTCTATGCTTTTGCCGATATTTCAGATAAGTCTGCGTTAAAATGAGGGAGAAATCATGAAGGATAAGAAGGGGTTTACTTTGGTTGAATTAATGCTGGTAGTAATTATCATCGGCGCTCTGGTGGCAATGGTCTTGCCAAGATTTACCGGCCGTTCAAAACAGGCGCGAATCCAGGTGGCTGAAGCAGATATTAATTCCAATATAGCTGTTGCGCTCAAGCTTTATGAAATGGATAATGGAAATTTCCCCACTACAGAGCAGGGGTTAAATGCTCTTCTTGTCAAACCTTCATCAGAACCTATGCCTGCAAATTGGAATGGGCCGTACTTAGAGAGAAGCCCAATTGATCCCTGGGGGAAGCCCTATCAATATAAATGTCCCGGTGTCCATAAAGATTATGACCTGTATTCCTTAGGAAAAGATGCGGCAGAAGGCACGGAAGATGATGTTACGAACTGGCAATAGGGCATTTACCCTCATTGAGATAATGTTTGCGGTAGTGATTCTTTCCTTTGGCCTGGTTTTGGTACTTCGCTCTTTTGCTACTGCGCTTGAAGGGATGAAACGCTCCGAAAACGTAAAGGCCGCCTCATATCTTTTAGAAGAGAAGATGGAGGAGGTAAAAGAGAATGCAAAAGAAGAAGGCGGGATAGTTAAGGGCAACTCTTTTGGCAAATTTGATGACACTGATTGTAAATGGGGCCTTAGTGTCAGGCAGAGTGGCGTGGATGAGGATTTAAACGAAGTAGAATTAGAAATTTCCTGGATTGAAGGTAAAAATAAAAGGAGTCTTTTTGCGACAACGTATCTGGAAAGCCAGGATTAAGGGGTTTACTCTCCTTGAGCTTTTAATCACCACTTCCCTCATCGCCTTAATGGGTCTGGCCATATATTCCACATTTGCCCGGGGTGTTATGGTCTGGGAGCGAGGAAGCAAGACCGATATCGTCGAACAAGAAGCAAGGTTTACTTTGCAGAATTTAGCAAAGGAATTGAGAAATAGTTTTAAGTTTTCAGGGATAAAATTTAGCGGAACCAAAGATGCAATTTCTTTTCCCACCTATGTAAATACTGCTCGGGTTGGGGAGGCGCCAAAATGGGAAATAGGCAGGGTTAGTTATTTCTATGACTCAAGCAAGAAGTCTTTCTTTTGCAGAGAGGCAAGTTATGTTGATTTATTTCAGGATGATTTGCCCAAGGCAAGGGAGATAGTTTCACAGGTTAATGATTTGGAGATAAATTATTATTTTTTTGACGCCATTGGCAAAACATATAAGTGGAAAAATTCCTGGAGCGATAAGGAAACTTTCCCTTTAGGGGTAAGGATAGCGTTAACAACCGGGAGCGGCGAGGAGGGAAAAGAGTTTGTTAAGACAGTGTATTTGCCATAAACAGGGCAGCATCTTCATTATCACCCTCTGGAGCTTATGTTTGTTGAGTATTTTTGCCATTGGGCTGGGAAGCAAGGTTTCTCAGGACATAAACGTCGCATCTTACTTTCAAAATAAACCGCAAGCGCGTTTCTTAGCTTGCGCGGCAATAAAGAGGGCTCAAGCTATATTAGAAGATGATACAAATGCATTTGATTCCTTGAATGAATTCTGGATCACGGGCCGGTATGCTGATGATGAGGAATCTGTATTTGATAAAGCCGAGTTAGGTAACGGAGTTTATAGTATAAATATGGTTGATGAGGATAGGAAGGTTAACATAAACACAGCTTCGCAGGATATCTTAGAAAAATTGTTTCGCATGGCAGGCGGAGTGGAGATAGACGACGCCCATATAATAGCCTCGTCAATTATAGATTGGAGAGACACTGACAGTAATGCCCTTGAAGGCGGCGCTGAAGACAGTTTCTATAAGCAGTTAGAAGTATCTTATGAGTGCAAGGACGGTAATTTTCAGGTGTTAGAGGAGCTTCTTCTGGTAAGAGGGATGACAAACGATATTTTCTTAAAGGTTAAGGATTTAATTACCGTCTATGGCGATGGCAAGGTTAATATCAATACAGCGGAGCGCCGGGTGCTTTGTTCCCTGGGGATGAACGATGCCCTGGCAGAGAAGATCCTCTTTTATCGAAGAGGAGATGACGGCATCGAAGGCACGCAGGACGATAATGTCTTAAAAAATTCAGCCAATATTGCCAATGACCTTAAAAGCGGTGTTGGACTTACTGAAGAAGAATTGAATAAAATAGTGGAATTAAGTTTTTTACTTGCGGTAAGCTCTAAGAATTTTACTATAAATGCCGAAGGAAAAATCAGCCGAAGGAAAGAGAAGATTGTTTGTATCGTAGATAAAGAAAAGGGAATCAAATATTGGCGGGAATGGTGAAGACATTATTTAAGAAGAAAAGGATTACAGGGATATTTGAGATTGGCAAGGTTCATTCAAAATTTGCCATTCTGGAGGAAGACCTTAAGGGAAACAAGACGATACAGAGTGTTAAAGAGGCAGGCCCTGAGGCCTTGAGGCAAGAGGCAAGCCTTGATGATCTGATAATTATTTTATCCCGCAACCAGGTAACAGTCAGAAACCTTGAATTGCCTACAACTGACCCGCAGGAGATAAAAGATATAATCAGTATCCAGGCAGGCAAACAAACGCCTTTCTCCAGAGATGAGATAATCGCTGATTTTAAGACAATTGGCCTGACCCGGCAGCACTACACAAAAGTTTTGCTGGCCATTGTTCAAAAGGCTGTTGTCCATAACTTCCTCAACAGCTTAGCTGAAAAAAAAGAGGCCGTTTCAAAGATAGTCCTGGGTTCTCAAGTGTTTGTCAATTGGTATTCAATTATAGCGCCTAAAATTGGAGACGAGACCTTTGCCGTTCTTGATATTGATAATGATTTTTCTGATTTTTGCGTTCTCTCAAAAGGCGGGCTTTTATTTACAAAACTCCTTCATTTCGGCAGGCGTGATTTGTCAAAGAGAGCATGGCAGAAGAGTTTTTTAGAAGAGATAGGGCTTTCTCTTGATGCCTACAGGAAAGAAAGCATCGGCCCGCTATTCAATAAAGTTGCCATTATGGGCATGAACCCCGAAGAAATAAAAAACATTTTAGCTAAAGAGCTTTCATTAGAAACGCTCGGCCCTTTTGAGGATGCCGAAGGTATAAGTATATCCGGCGAGGCAAAGGCGGCTTCATTTCCCAAACTGATAGGTTTAGCCCTGGACCCTGCCAGGCCTTTAATGGACTTTTTGCCTCAGGGTTTGAAACAGGCGCGCGCAAAGCGTATTAAGAGAAAAGAACTTATGCTGACAGGCATACTTATCCTTTCAGTTCTTATCATGGGTTTAGGGATTTTTTTAGAGAAGATATGCACAAAAACGTTACTTCTTAGGAGGCTGGATGCTCAATTTGTTAAACTTGAAGATGGAACTTCCGAACTTAAAAAAGAATATTTAAAGATAAACTTGATAAAGAATAGAATGGACACAAAAAACTCAGCGCTTGAAGTCTTGCGTGAAATTCATAAAGTCGTGCCTCAAGAGATTTATCTGACCAATATTAGCTTCGAGGAAGGAAAATTGATTTCCCTGCGCGGGACATCAAAAGCTATGTCTGAGGTTTTTAAATTTGTTAAAACCTTAGAGGGGCTCCCTATTTTTAAGAATGTGAAAACAAAGTATGTTACAAAGAGAAGGTTGAAAGGCAAAGACCTTACTGATTTTGAGATCACCTGCCCTTTGATCAGGGAATAGAGGGATAGCATAATGCATCGGATGTCAAGAAAAGAGAAAAATCTTTTTCTTATTGCGATTATATTCGTGGGCTGCGCAATTCTTTATAGGACAACATTATTGCCCGCTATAGGTAACTCTGCTGCCTTGAACCGCCGGATTCAGCTTAAAAGGCGGATGATTAAAGATTCCCTGGGCCTTTTAAACCAAAAGGAGAATATTCAAAAGGAATCTCGTAAGTATGCCAACTATGCAAAACAGGAACTTTCAGAAGAGGAAGAAACAGCCTCTTTCCTTAAAGAGATAGAGGATGTAGCGAGAATTTCCCAGCTTCAGCTGATAGATTTAAAGCCGTATTCGGCTAAAAGAAAAGATTTTTGTATTGAATATAGGATTGAAATCGAAACCGAATCCGATATGAACCAGCTTATAACTTTCATCTATAACCTCCAGTATTCAGAAAGCCTCTTAAGAGTGGTGAAATTTTGCATAAGCCCTAAAGTAGATAAAACCAATATGCTAAAAGCCCATTTGACAATTACTAAGGCTCTTATTCCTTAAGGATTTTACGGTTAAAATGAGACAAGGACATTTTTATATTACAGACAAAACTTGTAATGGCAATCAGGTTGGCTTGAAGTTTGTTTTCAATATTGGCAACGGAAAACTTTTAAAACTGTCCAGGTTAATATATATTTCCGAAGACAATAGCATTCTCGTTGTGTTTACGCCTCTATCAAAAAAAGAAGGTGTTGTTCTTAAAGAGCGCTTAAAAGCGAATAATATTGTCCATAAATATCTTGATGCGCAGACTTGTGAATTTCTTGAGAAGATTATTTCCGGGCTATTGAGACCGGAGATAGGTGTTGATCTTGTTATTAGAGAGCTGACTAAAAAACAGGAGAAAGATTATAAGGATTTCGAGTATAGGTGTTATGATAAAGTGCATATCCCCGGGACTATTCCAATAAAACGAAGTAATGAGATTAAAGTTAATAGCCATGAGATAAAGCTTGGCGATTCAGTGTTTAGGCTGTTTTTACGGCTTGTGTCGGAGTTAAAAAAGAATGGCAGTGGTTGGGTTAATAGACATACTTTGGATTCAGATGGTATTATTACCGACGTAGACAAATTTCAAATTTATAGCAATCTCAGGACAGCCTTACAAAGAGGTCTATTGGATAGAGACGGCCGGAAGTTTATAGAAAACAATGGATCAAAGCAATATCGCATATCACTCCACCCCGATTTTATAACCTACCATAGAGAAAAGCTTATCAAACATCCCGATAGCATTATTCGAGAGCTTGCTAAAAGGTTACCAAAGAGGTAATCGATTTGAGGCAAACTATTGACTATTTTGGGCAGCTGTGTTATTCTGAACATCGGTTGGCTAATTTTAGCCGGTGCTGTGATAAAATTCCTTTATTGTAGGGCAGGGAGGTATCAATCGGCTCACCTAACGATATCAGCGCTCCCATACTACGTTTTTTGTAAAGTTTTATAAGTAGGCTTGCTTCAGTGGGTTGTAGAGTTCGCTTTCCGTCCACGACAAGCCGCCACTAATATCTTACCTTTATAAGTTCTTATTTTATAGATAGTTACAATTTTACAGAGAAAATAAAATACTCCTGATGCCCATTTTGTGCCTTGATTTTAGCACAATGCAGGCTTATCATATATGTATGAGGGTTTGGGATATTCCACCTAAAAAGTTGTGCAGAAATCACCTGCTCGGTGAGCACAGAGAGTTACACGCTATCTGGGTTGTTATAACCAAGAACAAAAAAGGATATTCCAAACACCCTGAAACATTAAGATGGAAGGGCAAATTAAGGTCTCTATATGCAAGGCATGAAAAACTTGTTGAGGAGATGCAAAAGAGGGGATACAATCATAAAAGCACACTTTCATCTAAATTAGCAACAGGAATAAAAAAACAGAGTAACTATGTTGATTCTATCCAAAGCCAAATTAATATATTGAAAAGAAAAAGATGTGGGTGTAGAGTATAGTATTTAGCATCACAATTTATATAAGATTAATGCTTACAAAAAGATACAATTTCATAAAATTAATATTAAGTGTGATTATATGTCAGGCAGTAGGCATTGTAGGTTCATTTTTTACGAGAAAATCGGTAGGGACCTGGTATGCAGCACTAAAAAAACCGTTTTTCAATCCACCCAATTGGATTTTTGGACCCGTGTGGATAGCGTTGTATTTAATGATGGGGATTGCACTATTTCTAATTTGGAAGGATGTTTTTGAAGAAAAAGAGACAAAAAAGTCATTTTCGTTATTTTTTGCACAACTTTTTTTAAATGGTTTATGGTCTTTTGTATTTTTTGGTTTACACTCTACTGTTGCAGGCTTATTTGTTATAACTCTATTGTTGATATTTATTGTTTTGACCATTATTCAATTTAAAAGGCTATCCTTGGCGGCATATCTATTGCTTATACCTTACGTTCTTTGGGTTGGATTTGCCATGTGTCTAAATGCGGCTATCGTCTTCTTAAATATTTGAGATTTTGATGCCCAAATGATGCCCATCCAATGTCTCAACCTTGACAAACCTTTGCAAACATTTGCAAACCTTCGGACTACTTAATTCCTTGACAATAAAAGAGTTATGTTATAAGCTGTTTATCGACGGAGAGTTACGAAATTACACATAAAAGAATCCCTGCCTCTCCGCCGTATCTTTAAAACTTGTTTTTGTAACTCGACGGAACACATTGATTTATGATGTAACCCGTCGGGAATTCAATGGGTTATGACTTTCTTCTATCTTCCCCTGCTTGCTTTTAGCTACGCTTAACATTGTCTATTCCTGCCCAGTTTTCGAAAGAAACTGTCCAATTCCTGTACAGTAAAAGCGGAGAGTTAATGACTCTACGCCCCTTTATTTACTTTGTATTTGTAAGAATTTGAAGTATAATTATTAATATATAACGTCATTATAGTTGGTAAAAATTTATATGAAGAAAATCAGTAAACAAATACTAAAAAAAATATTAACCCCCGAGCAATACAATACCCTCAGGGAGATATATTTTTATCAGATTAAGACGCGAATCTATTCAAATAATTTAAAAGAATTAGCCATTATATATGGTTCAGATAAATGGAATCCTCATTGGTATACCCCACATTATCAGCGACGTTTTCAAAGTTTACGAAAAAAGAGGTTAAATATTCTTGAAATAGGGGTAGGAGAATATGGAAAACCTAATAAAGGTGGAGCTTCATTAAGGATGTGGAAACGATACTTTCCTTATAGCAGAATTTATTCAATAGATATTTATGATAAAAGCGCCCTTCAAGAAGATCGTATAGCAATATTTAGGGGTAACCAGGCCGATGAAAAGTTTTTAAAAGATATTTATCAACAAATAGGCTCATTAGATATTGTCATAGATGA
>Ga0265594_1003064_pt1 | contig 11351 bp, 10 predicted proteins | sample saktaG_11_FD_190147 | JGI IMG/M metagenome (GOLD analysis project Ga0265594, IMG submission 190147) | Saline water microbial communities from Sakinaw Lake, British Columbia, Canada - sak_2011_5_24_80m | ecosystem: Environmental > Aquatic > Non-marine Saline and Alkaline > Saline ... | reverse complement strand
GGCTGGGGGTGCCTCCCTCGCCGATTACGACAACGCTTTCCGTCAGATTCACAAGGGTGGCAGGGGAGTCATTCCTCCTTCTGTTATCGCTGGCGCTGGTGCCGTTAGCTTGCGGCCGGCAGTGCCAGAAGCCGCACGGCGAGAGGCCGAATTAGGTAAAGTGGAACGTACTCGCGAAGTTTCCGACCTGATGTGGCATTTGAACAACTATAAGAGTATCACCTGCGCTTGCGGCACTAAGCTAAAGATACCCCCCAAACTCAAAAGTACTAACGTCAAATGCCCACACTGTGGCCGTGTCAATCGGGCCTGAGAACAAGAGAGACAGGTCACTATGGAGTAAAAAGGAACGTTTCTTAGTTAAATAATGAGTGGGAAAGAGGTTGAGAAAGTCCCAGCTTTTGACCTACACGGTCTACCAAATAAGACTTACTAGCACTCATTGTGCTTTCTAGCTTCATTTTCGGCCTCTACTTTTTCCGAATCATATGATAAAATGGGGCTGAAATTTCAGGGAATTTATGAAAATTGGGGGGAATTAGATTTAAAATAGGAGAATAATAATGAAACTAGAAAACAAAGTTGCAATTATTACTGGTGGCGGACGTGGAATCGGGAAGGCAACGGCTCTAGCTTTCGCCCAAGAGAAGGTAAATGTTGTCGTTGTATCAAGAACATTATCAGAGGTTGAAGCCGTAGCAGATGAGATTAGAAAAAACGGTCAGGAAGCACTTGCGATTGCTGCAGATGTTTCACAAAAATCAGCGGTGGACTCGATGGTTAAACAGACTTTAGAGCGTTTCGGAAAAATCGATATCCTAGTTAATAGCGCAGGTGTAGCCATTCATAATCCAATTCCCAGAATTCGCGAGGAGGACTGGGATCTCACTATTGCTGTAAATCTTAAAGGTATCTTTCTTTGCACACAGGCAGTTTTTAGTCATATGTGTAACCAGGGTTATGGACATATCGTTAATGTTTCATCTGGAGCCGGTAAGCACGCTGGTGCTAATTATGGAGCATATGCCGCTTCCAAATTTGGGGTCATGGGGTTTACGGAAGCGACTTACAATGAAGGAATCCAATATGGTGTAAAAGTCACCGCAGTCTGCCCGGGGCCAGTGGACACAAAGATGCGTCGAGACAACCACGAAGAGGATCTGACAAAAATAATGCAGCCAGAAGATATTGCTGATGTTATCTTATTCATAATTTCCCAGCCTTCACGAGCCCATATTTCAGAGGTAGTGGTCTCAGCACCACTGTTTAAAGGGGATAAAATGATACTTGAATGGCAGAGGAAATAAGTAAAACACGGAAATAGTAGAGGAGTATAACAGCGGAGTTATCAGAACAAGATACTGTTGCTGACACAGATACCGAAAGTTAATGTTAATCCTAAAAAAGGAAGGTTTATAGCACTAATTATTAAAAAACTAAATCTGATCCACAGTCAGGTGATCTGTTAACCTATCCGTCATAATCCCAATGTCTCCGCTATGATCTCTACAGCAAGTAACATCGCTGTAATTCCTTAATTTGACAGCCATATTAGTAGATGTCACAATTCCAGCGAGTCAGAATCAGCACGGTATTCTGGATAATATCCGGAATCATACTTCTGTTGACCATAATTTATGTATCTTGGCTATGATGGGATGTTTAATGGCAAATGCTATAACTGTTGAGATTAATGGCATAGGATCAGTTTTATTTGAACGCAGCAAGCGAGCTAGACGTGTGATTATCTCTATAAAACCGTTCAAGGGGGTCCGGGTAGCTGTTCCTGATAGAGTGTCTTTCAATAAGGCTGAGGCATTCGTTTGTACCAAGATAGATTGGATAAAGAAACAAAGTGAAAAAATAAAGCAATATGAAAAAGAATGCAATTTCACTTCAGGTGCTAATGATGATATTGATAAGGCAAAAGCAAAAAGCATGCTAACTGGAAGATTGAAATATCTTGCAGAAAAATACGGATTTACTTACAACAGAGTATTTATTCGAAATCAAAGGACGAGATGGGGTAGTTGCTCTCGCAAGAACAACATCAGCTTGAATATGAAGCTTGTCCTCCTTCCCGAAGAGTTGATGGGTTATGTTATTCTGCATGAACTCGTTCATACTCATAAAAAAGATCACGGTAAGGCTTTCTGGATAGAGATGGATAAGCTTGTGGGAGACGGGAAGAAAATGGCCTCAAGGCTGAAGAAATACGATAAGTATTATTACTAAAAAGGGATTCATCTTCACTCAATCAAGTACGTCTGATGATAATATTATCCCACATATCAAGGACAACGGCACGCAACGGCAGGTCCTCTTCATATACAGGCGGAGACAATCGCAAATAGGTACCACTTGAGAGTATTAAATCCGCCCTATAGTGTATAATCAGGTAGCAAATCTTAAGTGGAGACCATTCATGGATGAGAAGAGCCTGGAAATACTTGAGTTTTCTGGGGTCAAAAAGATACTCGCTGGATATGCATCCTTTTCTGCAAGCAAGGATCTCGTTCTTAGTCTGAAGCCCAGCTCCGACTACGACGAGGTCTCCTTACGGCTCAGGCAGTCCGCAGAGGTACGATATCTGTTATCTATAGATCGCGGTTTTGCCACGAGTGGGGTGTTTGATGTTCGAGAAGAGGTCAGGTTGGCGGCTCTCGGTAAAATACTTGATCCGAAGAATCTGGTCGAAATCCAGCAGACCCTGTCCACCGCACGTCAGTTACGCAGCAGTCTGAATGAGATGTCAAAAGAGGTGCCACTGATATGGGATATTGCCAAAGACATCGAAGATCTTCCCGGTATAGAAAGGGAGATTGCTCGCTGTCTATCCCCCGGTGGTGAGGTGCTGGACCGCGCTTCACCGGAGTTGGCCGCAGTTCGGGCACAACTGAAAGAAGCGCGTGAACTCTTGATGAAGCGCCTGGAAAGTATAATAAGGACACCTCGGGGGCAGAAGATAATTCAGGAACCAATAATAACTGAGCGCGATGGACGATACGTTGTACCGGTTAAAGTAGAATTTCGGAAGGAAATAAAAGGAATCACTCATGACGTTTCCAACACCGGCGCCTCCGTCTATGTTGAACCCTGGTCAACGGTAGACCTGGGAAATACCCTTCGCGAGTTCCAGACTGCAGAAAAGCGTGAAGTGGAGAGGATCCTCCGAAAACTGAGTATGGCTGTGGGTGCCAAAGAAGCCGAGATCCTGCGCGGTATTTTGCGATTGGCAGAACTGGATATGATCATGGCCAAGGCGCGGTACGCAAGCAGTGTAAAAGCTGCTGAACCCGGCCTAATCAATCCATCCGATGATCTGGGTGAAGGCAATCCTAGTATCTTTATCAAACTCGTTGACGCCAGGCACCCCCTGCTGGGACAGAAAGCTGTTCCTCTATCAGTGGAGATTGGCAAAGATTTTTCCATCCTTGTCATTACCGGACCCAATACCGGCGGTAAAACCGTGGCCTTGAAAACTATTGGCCTGCTCAGTCTGATGACACAGTCGGGAATTCCGATACCAGCCTCCCCGGAAAGCCGAATGCCCATTTGCGATGGTATCTTTGCCGATATTGGTGATGAGCAGAGTATTGAGCAGACCATTTCCAGTTTCAGCTGGCACGTGGGCAACATCGTGCGTATTATCAGAAATGCCACCAAAAGGAGCCTGGTACTTCTTGACGAACTGGGTACGAGCACGGATCCCGCCGAAGGGTCTGCCCTGGCCCGTGCCACATTGCTGCACTTTCTTTCCTCAAAAACATTGACGGTGACAACGACTCATTATGCAGACTTGAAGGCATTCGCGCATATGACGCCGGGGCTACAAAATGCCTCCTTTGACTTTGATCCTGTTACCTTTGCGCCAGCCTATCACATGACAGTCGGGATACCAGGCGGCAGCAACGCCCTCGCTGTAGCCGCCCGTCTGGGTGTACCGCCCAAGATTATTGAGCAAGCCACAACCATGCTACCACAGGGTGCCCTTGATTTAGAATCTATGCTCTCCGACATCGCTGCCGAGAAAATAAAAGCTATCGAGATGAGAACGCTTCTCGAGAAAGCGAAAAGTGAAGCTGAGGCACGTAACACTGAGATAGCAAGCCGGCTGGCACAGGTAAGGAGTGAGGAACGGAAAGTTGTTCAAGAGGCCAGGGACAAAGTCATACTGGAAGTTGCCGATCTGCACCGGCAAATCCGCCAGGCAAGCCTGGACCTGCGCAGGCAACGGTCTAAAGAGGCGATTGACGCGGCCAAGAAATCACTGACCGATGCGAAGACCCGGTTGGATAGTGAGATATTGGCACCAAGAGCTACGGGGACGGAAGTCCGGGAGTCTATTGCGGCCGGTGATACCGTATATATGAGCGAGATCAATCTACACGGCACAGTGCGCTCCATCTCTGAGGAAACACAGGAAGTCGAGGTCCAGGCCGGACAGATAACGCTCAGAGTGAGGTTAAACAGTATAGAAAAAGCACGGTCAGCCGCCATTATACAACCTGAAGCTAAAAGTAAGATAGTAATGCCGGCAGGCAGAGCGATTCTGAACAGACTTGACCTGCGTGGTAAACGGGCCGACGAGGTGGAAGTACTGCTAGATGGTTATCTGAACGAGGCTACTTTGGCGAACTTGAGTGAGGTGCAGATTATCCACGGATTTGGCACCGGTACGGTGCGCCAGATAGTAAGAGATTTTCTTACTGGCCATCCGCTGGTCAGGTCGTTCCGGGCCGGGAATAAAGAAGAGGGCGGCGATGGAGTCACTGTGGCTAGCCTGTAGGAATGTCTAATGAGATATCCGGGAGGTAGCATTAAGTGACTCTGATATCAAGTAAGTTCTTCTTGCGTCGATCCAAAATGCTGGGGTTCCTCGACGAGATCGAACAGACTCCTGATCCCAGTGCCATATCCGTCTATATACCGCCGGGCTTTTCCGCACAGGAAATCGAGGATTTCCTGCAGAAAGGTGGGGCGCGATCTGTTCCCGATGAACTCAGCCAACTGGCCTCGGGTTCAAAAAACGGCGCCGTCCTGTTCTATGGCGATACGCGAAAGTGCCTGGTCTTACCACCATTTCCTTTCAGTGAGAAGTCCGCCTTCAGCGGTTACTTCGCGAAGCCCTTTCGCCTTCTGCTCACCAGCGATTTCATGATCGGGCTGGTGCTGGTACATCTTGGGTCATATGCCGTTGGCATTTGCCAGGGAGAAAAGCTCATCTCCAGCAAGGTTGGAACAGGTCTTGTCCACGGACGGCATAAGAAGGGTGGCTCATCCCAACAGCGTTTTCAACGGCACCGCGAAAACCAGGCACGGGAGTTCCTGGATCGGGTATGCCTTCACGCACGGGAACAACTCGAACCCCACGCACAACTAATGAACTATATTGCTTATGGAGGGCCACACCAGACTGTACTCCTATTGCAGAAAAGATGCCCTTTTCTGCAGTCATTCGAGGACCGAGTTCTACCTTTACTCGATGTGCCATCGCTTCGCCAAAGAGTGCTGGAAACAGCCGTGGGCCGCATCTGGTCCAGTTGTATCATCGATTGGCAAGAAGAATAGAAGTTTGGCCTCTTGTGGATGAATCACGTAAGCTCTGCCAGCCATCACTGTAGTGTTGTGTTTTAACATTTAAGCAGTAGTCGTATAATGGGAGCGGTCGCACACCAGAATAATTAGGGAAAGCGGTAGATATCTTTGGGGAATTAGTAGATGACCCTAATGTGTTTCAAAAGGTCAAAGATGGGGCAGAGATAGTTATCGAGAGAGCCTAAGTAGTAACCAGAGAAAAGGTGAAAATGTCCCAGTTATTATCAAAAACTAAGTACCTAACTGGTCTCCAGTGCCCGAGGTTAATCTGGATCCAGTTCCACGAACCTGAAAAAATACCCGAGACCGATCTAGTCACCCAGCACGTCTTCGACCAGGGGCACCTTGTTGGTGAGTTAGCCAAGAAGCTGTATCCCAGGGGTATTGATATTTCCACCGATAACTTTACGGGAAATATCTCCAGTACACTGGAATTGTTGAAGGAAAGGAAACCGCTGTTTGAGGCCGGAATACTTGCAGGGAAGCTCTACTCCAGGGTAGACATTCTGTCCCCTACTGGTAAAAAAAGTTGGGACATCGTTGAGGTTAAGAGTTCAACCAGCGTCAAAGATGTCCATATTAATGACGTAGCTTTTCAGCGTTACTGTTGTAGCAAGTCTGGATTAAATATCAGAAAGTGCTACCTTGCTTTAATCAACAATCAGTATGTCAGGGATGGGGATATTGACCCGCAAGGGTTTTTTAACATCCATGACATTACTGACCAGGTCGAAGAGGCGAGTGTGGGTATACAGGACAAGATTGATGGCATACTGGAGGTTATTAATCGAGAGACATGCCCCGAAATGATAATAGGACCCCACTGTCGAGATCCCTATGAATGCCCCCTTACCGACTGCTGGGATTACCTGCCAGAACATCATATTTTCACGCTGTACTATGGCGGGAAGAAATCATTCGAAATGTATAATAGTGGCATAGTAACCATCGGAGAAATACCGGATGGTTATAAATTGAACGATAAACAGCGAGTTCAATGGACTAGTGTTACCAGTGGCAAACCACATGTAGACAGGGAAGCTATACGTGGTTTCCTGTCGTCTCTTGAGTATCCCATGTACTATCTTGATTTTGAAACAATCGGGCCAGCAGTCCCTTTGTTTGACGGAGTAAGGCCTTACCAGAATATTCCCTTTCAGTTCTCGGTTCATGTAGTAAAGGATGAGCCTTCACAACCGAAACACTTTTCTTTCCTTACGGATGGTACCGATGATCCCAGGCCCGCTTTACTGTCTGAACTTCAAAAAACTCTTGGTAATACCGGAGGTATTATTGCCTATAACAAAGGATTTGAAGAAGGAATACTGAGAGACATGGCGCCGGCCTTCCCGGAATATAGTGACTGGATAGAGCAGGCGTGTAGCAGATTGGTTGATTTACTGGTGCCGTTTAGAAACTTCGATTACTATAATCCCGCTCAGAAGGGGAGCGCTTCGCTTAAGGCTGTACTGCCGGCAATAACAGGTAGGGGTTACGAAGGTCTTGACATCTCCGATGGACAGGTAGCCAGTGTCACCTTTCTAGCGGCTACCTACGGTGAGATGCCTGAGGTCGAGAGAGTTAAGGTGATGGCTGATCTCAAAAAATACTGCGGCCGTGATACCGAAGGGATGATTTGGATTGTGGAGAGGTTGAGAGAGTTGTGTAACTAAGCCAGTTTCATACGTCAAGGGAGGATTATAACGATGGTGTTTACAGAACAAGATATAAAGCAGTTACTCCAGGAAGCACTCCAGCAGGCGCAGTCGGAGCCTGATACTGGTGAGGCTACCCAAAGAATCAACATAAACAGGTCCAGGAACTGGGTGAAAGCCCTTGCTGAACAGTTTAAGAAACGCTACGACGGTGATTCAGAAATCCGGGTTTTTTCCAAGAGTGATTCCTCTAATAGAAAGGACTTTGGACTAAATGAGCTGCTCTATGACATCCTGGTATGTAGAGTTGGCGAAGTGGTATCTCCGATACACAAGAAAAAACTGTGTTTCGTCAAAGAAGTCCTATGGCAGGTTGAGTCGGAGTTTGCCCATAATACTAGAAGCACCCTTATAGATTTTAATAAGCTTGTATTAGGATCAGGGAAAGATAAGCTTTTCGTAGCTTCCAAGGTAAAAAAGGGCACAGAAAATTCGTTCTTGAGTGTATTACAACCTGCAGCTAAGTACTGCACTGGCGATGTTTATGTTTGTATGATTCCCCATCCTTCTAAATGGGTGGACATTGATAACGATGTTCATCTGTGGGTTTTCAAAAAGTAGATAACTCTTATGGAAATATTGATTTTATGAAGTTAAGAGGCACCCATGCTTATTACTATCAACTATAATTATTAATGTTATGAACATTTTTTCTTACATAATTCTGATCGCCCTGCTCCTGCAGTTCTTCCTTGATAACATAGCTGATGCTTTGAATCTAAAGGCCCTGAAGCATGAAATACCAACAGCTCTAACAGGGGTGTACAAACCGGATGAGTATCAGAAATCCCAGGAGTATACGCGGTCGCTCACACGTTTTGGCTTCGTCACCAGCTCCTTCGGTCTGCTGATTATCCTTTTGTTCTGGTTCACAGGTGGCTTCAATTTCCTTGACCAGATTGTCAGGTCATGGAACTTCGGATCTATCGTAAACGGGCTGATTTGTACAGGAATCCTTGTGATTGCATACGAATTGCTGACTCTTCCTTTCAGCGTCTATGCCACCTTTGTCATTGAGGAACGTTTTGGTTTTAACAGGACCACTCCCCGTGTTTTTATCACAGATATGCTAAAGGGTCTGGTTCTTGCCGTACTTTTGGGAGGACCTTTACTGGCTGGTATTCTTGCCCTATTTGAATACGCAGGTAATTATGCCTGGTTATATTGCTGGGTAGCGGTAACAATTTTCAATATGGTCATACAGTTTATTGCCCCGATATGGATCATGCCCCTTTTCAACAAGTTCACCCCGATGGAGCCCGGGGAATTGAAAGACGCGATTCAGAGTTACGCTCGTTCCACAGGTTATGAGGTACGTAATATTTCCGTAATGGATGGCTCCAAGCGCTCTACTAAAGCCAACGCTTTCTTCACCGGGTTCGGGCGTACCAAGCGGATCGCCCTATTTGACACTCTCATCAGCAAACACACCATACCGGAACTTATAGCAGTTCTAGCTCACGAAATAGGACATTATAAGAAAAAGCATGTTTTATGGGGAATATTAATCAGTATTGCCTATACCGGACTGATCTTCTACCTTCTTTCGGTACTACTGGGTAGCTCCGGGCTGTACCAGGCATTCTACATGGACCATACATCCATATACACAGGGCTCTTATTCTTCGGCTTACTTTATACACCGATGGAAATGGTCTTATCTATAGCGCTGCACATGTTTTATCGAAGAAATGAGTATGAAGCCGACCGATTTGCCACCCAGACCACAGCTGAACCAGCGAGCCTTGTGGATGCTCTGAAGAAGCTCGCTACTGAGAATCTCTCGAACCTGACACCTCATCCCTTTTATGTTTTCCTTAACTATTCTCATCCCCCGCTACTCCAGCGTGTTCAGGCAATTCAGCGGTACAAACCTAACTAAATCCAGTTTTCATCGTTTATAATATAGAGACAGTAAAATACCACTAGGAGTTACACAGGAGGTCACCTGAATGAAGAAGGTATTATCAGTTCTTATGATAATTGTAATAATCGGTCTAACAGCCTGTTCACAACCGGCATCAGCCGGGATATTACAGTCGGAGAAACCCAGGGTTACCGAACCACAGGTTAGCCAAGGTGACCTGGCAACCCTGGTCGATGGCAATAGTGAATTCGCCTTCGACCTTTACCGATCTCTGAAAGATACCAGTGGCAATCTCTTCTATTCACCGTACAGCATATCGCTGGCCCTGGCGATGACATACGCCGGTGCCCGTGGTGAGACCGAAGAACAGATGGCTGATACCCTTAACTTCCTCCTTCCGTATGATTCTCTACATCCAACATTTAACGGGCTAGATATTGATCTTAGCAGCCGTGGTGAAGGTGCTGAGGGGAAAGACGGAGGGGAATTCCGGCTTAACATTGTCAATGCCATCTGGGGTCAGAGGGATTATGAATTCCTTTCCGAATTCTTAGATGTTCTGGCTGAAAGCTATGGTGCCGGGCTCAGAATTCTTGATTTCGTAGCAGCGCCAGAACCATCTCGTATAACTATTAACGACTGGGTTAGTGACCAAACAGAGGGTAGGATTAAGGATCTTATCCCCCAGGGTGCCATTGATACGCTAACAAGGCTTGTATTGACCAATGCTATCTATTTTAATGCAGCCTGGCAGTTCCCATTCGAAGAGGATGCGACTGCTGATGGTATCTTCCATTTATTGGATGGTGAAGAGACTATTGTGCCGATGATGAACCAAACAGAATCATTTGGCTATACCGAAGGAGAGACTTACCAGGCAGTGGAACTACACTACGATGGCCAAGAGCTTTCGATGGTAATTTTATTGCCCGATACCGACCAGTTTGAAGCCTTTGAAGACTCAATGGATTTTCAAGAGGCAAGAGGAATCCTTTCGGATATGAAGAGGCGTCAGGTTAGTTTACAGATGCCAAAGTTTGAATTCGAGTCAGAATTCAGCCTGAAAAAGACTCTTACAGCAATGGGCATGCCGGTAGCTTTCTCGGCAAATGCAGATTTCTCGGGTATGACAGGTGAAAAAGGCCTTTTCATAAGTGACGTTATCCATAAAGCCTTTGTATCTGTTGACGAAGCTGGTACTGAGGCAGCTGCGGCAACAGCCGTAATTATGGAACTTACGGCCATGCCGGAAACACCTGTCGAGGTTACATTAAATCGACCTTTCATCTTCCTCATTCGGGATATAGAGACAGGTGCTATCTTATTTGTAGGGCGTGTAATGAATCCTGGAGAATAGGCTCGTTTAACAAAATAGAAGCGGACCCGATTAATCGAGCCCGCGGATAAGATCGACTATGTTAGAGTATATCTAACTCTTGCCGATTCTGAACATTTTCGTACCGCAGGTTGGACATACGCCCTGGGTTGCCGGCTTGCCGTTCTTCATGGTTATGGCCTTAGCATCCTTCATTTCCTTCTTGGTACGACACTTCATACAATATGCTTTCATATTCATACCTCCTCTCGTAATTTTGCTCTGACATTAACCCATTTGACCCACCCAGGTCAAACATATACACAGACACCACCCCAGACTTAACACCAAATGCGGATAAGCGTTAGCTAACGCAGGTGTTAACCTTACTTGAGTTAGCATACGTGTTAGCTAATGAATATGCTAACGAATGTGCTAACGGCTTTGAATGAAAACTGGCATTATCTAATGTTCAGCCTTAGTTGAGTATTAATACAGTAATCGGTGTAATGTTCTGCCTTCCTGAGTATCTTGGTACCGCATTAAGGGTATCTTATCCAAGTCGCCGGATACTCTTTCTTCACCGTGCCCTTGAGGGCTTGCGTTTCAGTGGATTAGAGGGTTCTGGGAAGAAGCAGGTTGTAGCTAATTCGATGCATCGAAAAGACTATCCATATAGTCTGCTATTTAATCTACCTATCTATTCTTCAGAGGTCTCAAAATACTATTTCGTTAGGCTAACCTTTAAATCCATCCTACCTCACCTTGTCACACAATCTAGCAAATCGTGCAGTGTTTTGGTCAATGGGATTTTTGTTGTATGATATGTCTGAAGGCAGGTTGAAGGATTGACAGT
>Ga0265594_1003063_pt1 | contig 11353 bp, 18 predicted proteins | sample saktaG_11_FD_190147 | JGI IMG/M metagenome (GOLD analysis project Ga0265594, IMG submission 190147) | Saline water microbial communities from Sakinaw Lake, British Columbia, Canada - sak_2011_5_24_80m | ecosystem: Environmental > Aquatic > Non-marine Saline and Alkaline > Saline ... | reverse complement strand
ATCCTCGGTCATGACTAATTAACTCTTCTGTTATTACCCTGTCGAAGCTGGCCGTGTTTTCTGGTCGTACCTTTTGTTCTGGCTGAGCTTTCACTTGCTGACTCAGGGGCAAGATAAAACAGCTCATCGAGTTTATGCTCGGGAAAGGCCTTCATTGCCCCAACAATGAATTTTTCGCTGATGTGGCGCTTGCCTTGTTTTACTCGGTAAACCTGGCTCACAGATATTCCCATCACCCTAGCTAGTTCAGGCAGGCTCCGGTATCTCCCATTGAACAACTCAAAAACCTTTGTTCCTATTCTCACGGCCGTTACCTCTTGTACTTCTTCCGTAGCGCCGAAGTATAGCCTTCACCGTGGCGGCTAATACACGGCGATTGAAAGAGTTGGTAAAGTAAAAATCGGCTCCAGCTTCGACGGCTGCCTTCCACGCCTCACCACTGGAATCTTTGCCAAACAGGATAACTGGGATGCCCAAGGTGCTGTGTAATTGAAAGCAGGCCTCCATACCATCTCCGCCTGGCAATGTCTCATCTATAATAATCATGTCGGGCTTGAGCTTCAGTAGCGATTCAGAATAATCAGGCACACTAGCTGTGGCGAAGCCAGCTTCACTTAAGGCTGAGGCAAGCCCTATCCTTAAAGCGGGGTCGCCCTCAATGATAAGGATGCTGATACTATCTGTCACACCTTACCCCAATTCTTGCAAACTGGCTTAGAGTAATGCTATAATTACAGAGGTGGTTTACCGACCACCACTCCATTTCTTCGAAGAGACCTGTTGCCGCAGGTCTTTTCTATTTTCAAGCTCTTTTCTCCAGTCGTGCAGCCTCCTCCCCCTTTGTCTTTACCCATAAATCAATCAGCTGGGTTATAATGCCATCCAAGGTTTGCCCCGGGTTCTTGATGGAATGCAACCTGTCCCTGGTTTCTTTCCTTACCCTGATAAGAACAGCTTTCTGCATATTTAATGTATATCACAATATGCGTTCTTTGTCAAGGGGTATCGGCTTAAATCGGACAATAGCGACTTAAAACGATTAAAATCGGAAGGTAGCCATCAAATACTATCAGTGCCTTTGCCCCTCTGCATTGGTAACATTAGTTTCAAACTAAGGAGGTAATTACCAATGCAGCAAGAACCAAAGAAAATCGAGCGAATATTCTATACCTTCCAGGAAGCCCAGGAGTTCCTCAACATTAGCCACGACACAATATATAAGCTTATGAAGCAGGGGCTTCGCTCCCACAAGATTGGTAGGAAGCGGGTCTTCTTAATCAAAGACCTCATTCAGTGGATAGAGGAGCACTGACTGGCGAGGAGGTTAAAAGTGGCTAGAAGGATACTCCGCTTAAATCGCGGGCCATATGCTTTTGGCGGTATCCATCCCGATTGGAAAAAGAGAAAAGTTGTGTTCGGCTGGGTTGCTGAGACTGAGTTTGAGAATATTGCTTTGATAATGATTGTAGTTTGGAACCTGCCTCCGAAATGGCCACCGTTTAAGAGCAGCAGTTGTTTTACTGAACCACCATCCACAGCCCAACAGCCTTTATTCCGTAAAAAGGAGGAAAGGTAACATGACAGAGATGTTAAAGACTTGTCGGAAACCTAGTGAAGTTGATTAACCTTGCCCTTACCAAGGAGAATACTATTCAAAAGCCCGGGAAGGGGGCTAAAAATTGATTCTAGGGGCTGCCAGCTAGAAAGGCTGGGGAGCCCTCTTTCCTTTTTGCCAAATTCCCGCCCAAATTGCCCCCTAGAGGGCTTGACAAGCACGGTTATATAGAATATATTGAGTATATAAACAGGGAAGAGGGAGATGACAGAGAAATGGGTAAAACAGTAGAGAGACCAAAGAGGCCGATATATCCCCTCGATATAGACCCAGAACTCCGCAAGCGCGTCAAGGCGGTTGCTTCTCTCCATGGCAAAACCATGAGGGATTGGGTGACAGAAGCTATTCTAGAGAAGCTAGAAGATGACATTGATGCTAGAGAGGGTCTGGCAGTTCTGGGAGAAGTTGAAGGCACGATTTCTCTAAGGGACTACCTGGAATCTCGGAAAGAAACTCAACGTGTATACGGTTGAACTGCGACGGAGGGTGCGACAATCGCTTGATAAGCTTCCTGAGAAGGACCACCGGGTGGTGATAACAGCACTTGAGAGTTTGGAGCAAGAGCCTAGACCAAGGGGAGTGGAAAAGATTAGAGGAACTGAACTCTGGCGCATTCGTAAAGGAGATTACCGGGTAATTTATTATATTAACGACCAAGAGCAAACTATCGCCGTAGTTCGAATTGGGCATCGCAGAGATGTATATCGTGGTATCTAATTCCTCCTTTTGGAAGCAAACTCACCTTTCTACCCCCCCCCAAAGATTTTAATGATTACGATTAAGGCAATAATGGCTATAATCTCAACAATAAAAGGATGTCTAGCGGTCTAATCTTCACGGCTTGTCTCTAATACCAGACAGGTCACCGTTCTGGAAATACCAGCGATAGGATGAATTTTGAAGACTAAGTTGCCAATATCGTCTTGGGTTTCCCCTTCCACTATGGCAATAACATCATAGGGTCCAGTTACCGTATCAACTGATTTCACCCCGTCTATTTGCTTAAGAGCAGTAGCCACCTCCTTGCTTCTACCCTGAACTGTTTCAATTAGAATAAAAGCCTTGGCTGCCACTTAATCACCCCCCTTTCTTTTGGCACGCTTTCGCTTTCCCCGCTAGGCAACTATAAGACCGGCCACCATTCTTTATAGAAAAGGAGCGAGAATACCCGTCCAGCTTGCTGGCGGGATGAATCGCAAGGGTGGGGTGGCCCGTTCCTTCTCCCCCTGATGCCCCACAGCTTGCTGTGGGGTTATTCACTTATTAGTTTGCTGAAGTTCCTGAAGCCGTTTCCACAAATCTGCCGCTTCTAAGTCATTTTGAGTAGTAGCCAATGTTTTGCTAATTTGTTCAAACTTCTTATGGTTTTCAATTTTGCCCAATGTTAATATTTTCTTAGCTTCTTTTTTAGCTGAACTTTGACTCCAAACAATTCCCCCTGCTAGTAGAATAGCTAAACCAAAGAACAATCCGATGCCAATAATAATGAGAAATATAATCACTTCAACCTACCTTCTTTTTTTCTTGTGCCCTCAGGGTGTCGCTTCATGTTTACTTCCTCACTCACTTAATGGCTTGGCTCTTTTTCAAGGCTTACAAATTCTGCATGGTCTGAGTTCCGCTCCTATTTTCTTCATACCCCACTCTTCTAGCTCCTCTCTTGGGATACTACATATCTTTATGTAGTATCTAGTCCACACTTCCCCATTGGCTGGATGCCCAGTAATTGTAGGGCAGATAGCTAGGTGAAGCATAAGATAAGCAGGGCGAGGGGTGCGATCACAGTTAACTACGAAACCCGTGCGATTGGTATTGATCCAATCGAGATAGTCCTCATCATTATCTTTGAATTCTTTTATCATATTACCCCCCTCCTCTTCTTTGCCCTGTGTCCCCAGGGTGTCGCATTTTTTACTGGCTCGCCTATGCTGTGCTCTCCGAGTTATCCCGGTAAAGTGCGATTATCAAGCAGCCAATTCCCTAGCCTTTTTGAAGCCGCTGCCTGTTAACATGAATAGATGCCCACCCTCATGAACAATATAGCCACGCTCACAAAGATTTCTGAATGCTTCAAGATATTTGGCAGCAAATGCAGGGTCGCTTGTCTTAGTGTTAAGGAAATCTTTGCCTCCCGCTCTTACCCAACTTCCTGGGATTTGGTCAACACAGAGAATACGAAATGTGCCCTGCTGGGCGGCAGCAATGAGTAATTCTCGCTCCGCCTCAGAGAGCCTTTTTTTCTTGTAGCCTTCTATGACTTTGCTTCCACCTGCAAGAGCTGTCTGACACAACATTACCAAAGATGCGAGGTCGATCATAATGCACCCACTTACTTACTATTTAACTTCATTTCTTCTTGGACTGTTTTGGCTATTTCCTTGTAATCGACTATGGGCAAATTGTTCAATGAATCCAAAATGATTTTAACAAGCCTATCAGTTAGAACTTCCTTGTTGGCCTTGTGCAAAGATGTTTTTAGAGCATTTTGTATATTCGTCTCTACTTTACATGCTTCTAGTTCCTCTTCTCTTTTCTGCATATATAGACCAACTGCCCATGATAAATAAGCCCAGATAGCAAATTGAACTGCATAATCATTTTTGCCTTCTCTTTGAAGAAATAATCTCATCTTATCCCAAATGATAGATTGATCCATTGGCGTAACTTCTGGGGAGTATCTCGGTTTAGTATTAACCCACATAATAAGGTGATTAAACTCCCTCCACGCCTCATCACTTTTGCCTGCTTCCTGAAGATATAACGGCAGCCTCAAATAGGTCTGAATTGAATAGAGCATGGAATTTTCATTGAGTAGCTTATAGGAATCCCTTAATGCCTTAATGGCACCATTTATATCCCCTGATTTTTTCTTGGTTGTAGCTTCCTTCAGTAGTTTATCTGCCTTGACCAATTCAGGGGAAACCGAGGGGGAAGCCATTGTAACCTCTATCTTTACTTTGTGGGTTTTCTGTGGTGCCTCATCTTTTTGGAATAGACTACCAAAAAGTCCCATAGCTACCTCCTACACCAAACGTTGCGGCTTGTCTAAACTTCTACGGCGCCGCTGTGCCCGCTTGAAGGTAGCGGTTGGGGCCATACGTGGGTACTGGGCTTCTTTTCCTTCAAGCAATTCCCGAATAGTAAGCACTTGCAGCCGTGGGTATTGGTTACCTTTGAAGTGCTCCGGCTCGTAGAATCCCCCGGCGGCAGCTTCCTGTAACATGGGTCTTGTTGGCTCCTCCAAGGTGATTAGTATGCCAATGGGGGCCTTCTCTCGCTCCAGCACTCCCTTTAAGTCCCGCACATAGGCAGCGTTGACATGACCGCTTTTTACCTGTACTGCCACTGTTTTTGCCCTGCCGCTATTATCGTCAAAGAAGTTGATATAGCCGTCCACACCCCGGTCGGCACCTTTGCGCTTGTCCTGGGCCGGACGGGCGTCCACCAAGCCCAAAGACCACCACTCAAACTGATAGCGGTTTTCCTCTGCGAGTGCCCTAGCACTCTCTAAGTCTTTAGGGTCACCAATAACCTCGTAGGATGTGAGGACAGGACCGAAGGTGTCCTGAAGCCGGTGGCGCATGAGGCTGATAGCCAGGTGAGTAATGTCTATGCCAATCCAGCGGCGCTTAAGGTGCTCTGCTACGGCGATGGTAGTCCCGCAACCGCAGAACGGATCAAGTACAAGGTCACCCTCGTTGCTGCTGGCTGCGATGATGCGCTCCAGTAAGCCTTCGGACTTTTGGGTCGGATATCCCAAACGCTCCGGGTCGGTTGTCCCCATCCATGCGACATCGGCATCAATTCCTTGGTCCGTTCCATGCAAGGTTCCCTCGGTGTAAGGCTGATAAGCCCAAATATCCGGTACAGGCATTCCATCTCGTTCGTCAAGATACCTCACCATGACCGGCCAAGCGACACCCGGCTCAATTCTGATGTGCCCAGCTTGGTACAGGGCCTCCAACTTCTCTGTTGGCGGCAGGTTCTTGTACTTATCAGGCATCAACTGTTCATAAAAGCGCGGCACGGCCCAGTGCCTATTTTTGGCTGTGGGATCAAAGCCTCGCCATGGTTGGCCAGAGTCTCCCTGTGTGGCTCCTGCTCCCGTAAGGACATTGCCGCCACTTGAAAAGACCAAGCGCCCGTCGGAATCTTCTCTGTAGCGCCTTCTTACGTGCTCCTTCATGTAAGGTCGCCGAACGATGTTGAATAAATAGGCATCTGCCTTCGAACAGAATAGAATAACGTCATGAATCGGACCAAATGTACGAGTGGCATTATGTGTTCCCGTCCTCCGCCAGATGATCTCATTCCTGAAGTTGACTATTCCAAATATGGCGTCCATCAGTAGCTTCAAATAATGGCTGGCTGTAGGATCACAGTGGAGGTAGATACTCCCCGTTGGCTTCAGCACCCGGTGTAGCTCTACCATCCGCTGCGCCATCATTACTAGGTAAGCCATCATGTCATTCTGGCCTAGAAAGGTACGCATGGCTTGTATGAGGTCTGCTAGCTTGCGTGAGCCTTCTTTCACCATCTCCTGATAGGCATACTCTGATTCCATGCCCCAGTGCCAGGTATCCTCAAAGGCGGTTATCTGCGCGGCGGACTTTTCACCGGTCTTCTCCTGAAACAGCACGTTGTAGGTGGCGTTAGAGTTGAAAGGCGGGTCTAGGTAAATCAGGTCAACACTCTCTGAGGCTATGTGCTCACGCAGTATGTCCAGATTATCCCCAAAGTAAAGCTTGTTCTTCCAGTCAAGTACATTATGCTTTATTACTGTCAACTTTTTCATTATGGCAAACCTCCTACACGTTATTTTGTGCCCTCAGGGTGTCGCTTCATGTTTACTTCCTCACTCCCCTTGCTTTTAAGTATTGAGCGATGCCGCAACCAAGCACTGATAGACCCAGCACAAGATAAATAGCTTGCCAAGTCCTCATAGGTATATTCCGCCCAGGGTTGAAAAATGCCCCTCCTGTGACGATTCCTGCTTCGTTCAGTATCTCAACATGATAGAAGCCAGGCTCAATCCAAACCGCAAACGCGAATAAAGAACCTATGATGAGCAGTCCCAAAGTCATCTGTGTGATAGCTAACTTCATCATTCACCCCTCATACTATCGGCTACAGGCAGGGGGCTGACCCCGATTACGGTCAAGGCACCGCACGGGACGGGTTATAACTACGCCACTGAGGTGAGAGCCTTGATTTCCCGAGCCCCCGGCCAAATAGATATTAACCTTTGGTCAACGCCAGTGTCAATAATGCCACCCCCTCTTGCCATTGCTTTGTCGCATCAGCCGGTCCAGGGGGTTAAACAGGTGGTGTTCAGTAAGCGCCCTCTGGACATCGACATAGCGGGAATACCTTAACACCATGGACAGGGTGGCGTGCCCCAGGAGTAGCCGAAGGGAATTGATATCACCCCCAGCCTCAAGGAAGTGAGTGGCAAAGTAGTGACGGAAGCGGTGAGCGCCGCCGCCGCCGTTAAGACGGGCACGCTTCTTTAAGCGGCTGACCATTATCTTTATGGAGTAGACCGACATCGGCTGGCCGTCATCGGTTTGCCACAGCTCCTCATAGCCATTCTGCCTCACCTGGAGGTAGCGCTTTAGCGCCTTCCTGGCCTCCCCGTTGATGGGTACCACCCGCGACTTGGCCCCCTTGCCCAAAACTTGGACCTGCTGCAGCCTCGGGTCGAAGTCGGCAAGCCTTATACCGCTGAGCTCGGCCAGCCTCAAGCCGGTAGCCACGAACAGGGAGATGATGGCCTTATTGCGGGTCCCCAGGTAGCGGCAGGCCGTTTTAGCATCCGCCTCGCACACCTCGAGGAAGGCCAGCACCTCCTCGTCGCTATAGGGCTTGACATCCCGGTAGTGGGGAGCCGCTATCTTCAGGCGAGCTATGGGATTTATCTCGAGGTACTCCTCGTCCTCGGCCCAGTTAAGGAAGCTCTTTACCGCCTTGCCGTAGTGGTAGACGGTGGCTGGGGCTGCCTTCTGGTAGGAGGGGCGCCGCCCCTCGGGCCAGCGGTGCTTCTCACTGGCCACGTAATCGAGGAAGTCGCGGACGTGTCCCCGGGTGATCTCCTCGACCGGCTCCGGCCAGTCGTTCTTCCGGGCATACCAGTGGAAGTTAGAGAGGATGTTCTGGTAGTAGTCTCTGGTTCGGGGGGATAGGCCGTGGCGGCCCAGGAACCGGGTGATGAGTTCCGACAGGGTAAGGGTCTCCTTTTTCAGTTGGGTTACCATTGTTCTTTTTCCCGCACATGGTTTAAGCCATTGGACTCCGGGTGAGTCCTTTCCTTATATTACAAGCTAACTTTTAGCCATTTAACTGACATAGTTGGAAGGCAGGGACTCTACCAACTGAGTTACTCCCGCAAAATCCTATCTATTTTAGCCTTAAATCCCCTGCCTGTCAAAGAGGGGTGCCTGCTTCGTCAAAAACCGGACTCTCCAATCTTATTGATGTCTACTGCCTGTGCGCTCAGTCAGAAGCTAAAAGCTCCAAAACGATAGAAATGGTCACGAGTTCGGTAAGATACTTGGAAGAATTTTTACATGGTTACTTTCCCTTGTGACGTATGTGGTAAGCCTATCCCGATAAAAAATCCGAAAACTAAAGAAGCAGTCAGTAAATATATGACCGAGCACGGGTGGGCTCACGCAGAGTGTCACAAACGGAGGCGTCGACCGTAATTTTTAGTCTCGATAGATTGGGATGTAGCTTATGAGCAAGGCATATCTTGAGCCAGAAGAAATAGAGAAACTGGAAGAAGCCGCTCAGTATCTGAGAGATAGGCTTCTTATCCGGCTGCTGTTTCACCTTGGATGTCGCGTTTCCGAGGCTCTGGGTATCACCGTAGGTGATATCGATTTTAGCCGGGGCACCGTTACCATCCAACACCTTAAAGCAAGGATAAAACTCGCCTGCAATCAATGTGGCGCGCGGTTGGGGAAGAGTCACAGCTTCTGCCCTAAATGTGGCGCGGCAGTAAAAGAGGCCGTAGCCAAGGAGCGAGAACACCGCAGAATGAGAACGCTACCCCTGGACGATAATACTTTAACTATGCTGAGAGATTATATAAGGCGTGGAGGTCCGGTCAGACAAGGCATTAAGACCCTTCTATTTGGCATAAGTCGGCACCGTGCCTGGCAGATTATCAAAGAATGTGGTGAAAGTGCAGGTCTACCAAAGCTGGTTAATCCGGCAACTGGGAAGGTGCATTAATTATGTTAGCCCTCATAAGTTAAGGGATGCCTTTGCGGTTAATGCGGTAAAACTTGATGATTCGGGCGACGGATTAAGACTTCTCCAGAAACACTTAGGCCACGTTTCATTCAACACTACCGCGAAATACAGAAAGGTGGCCGGCACAGAACACCGAGATTGGTACAACAAGCTGTGGAAAGAGGATACGCCATGACACTACCTCTCAAACCGAAGCGTGGGGGATTCCTGCGCCCCTTCGGCTGCGGCTGGTTTATCCGTGAGTTCCTACTCGGCCTAAGCCCCGAAGGTTCGAGGGTAATCGACCCTATCCGCGGTGCTACGCAGGCCGACATCAACTACGAGTACAAGGAAGCCCTTGCCCGAGCTACAGCACAGGACCGAGCCGAGAGAATCATTAGCCATATGGTAGTGAGTGGGGTTGATGTTACCGAAGAACAAGCCGAAAAGATTTACCAGCGTGAGTTAAACAGGACATCCCGCAAGTTCACCCACATGAGGTACCACTCTTTTCTGGTCTACTTTGGGGTACTAAAACGCCTCGGCTGGGTTGAGGTAACCGGTCAGACGGAGGCTTCAGCAATACAGGATAACTATCCTCTAGCTCCGGAGCGGATGTATTACCGTCTCACCCAAAAAGGGATGGAGTCCAGCGAGGAGCTCTGGTCAAATCCTCTGTTCACGTTATATCCAGAAATTGGTCTTGGCCACACTAAGAAACTTGATTAGTTGGGTATGATCCAGTCCAGTGACCTTTTTCTTGATTCTTCAAAGCCAACAAAATACTTGAATGTTACCCTACAATTTAGTTAGGTAAAGAAGACGTTCAGCTTAGGGCTACCTAAACTCGTTCTTGGATAATACTATACATACAATAGCTGCTATACCTAAGGGAGGTGGTATCATAGCAGCAACAATTGAACCAGCAAGTGCCCATCTCCACTTCCTTCTTTGTATAGCAAATATACCACCAACTATAGCTAGTGCTTCAATAGCCAGTCCAGGAATAATCATAAGGAACAAAGACCAATTTAGAGAGAATGTCCCTGCATTAAGTGGCATAATAATCATTGGACCAATAGCAAATACAAATAATACACTCAGGCTAAGACCTCCAGCAACTATATCCAAAATACCGGCAACTGTGGGCATCCAAGTCTTTTTTGCAGCAGTCTCCATACAAACCTCCCGCTTCTTACTCGCTTTAGTCCTATTGTTCAGATAAGCGATGAATTGTTTATTTACAAGTATGATGAACACTAGCTCATATCTGTTCCAGTTGCGAGGTGCAATTTGGACATCGGGTAGCTTTAATAAATATATTGGTATAGCAAAAAGGACATTCTTTTGTTGCGGGCACTACTGTTGTATCTGCCTTCTTTAGCGTCCGTAGCTTTATGATTGGTTTAACGACAAAAAAGAAAACGGCTGTAGCGGTTATGAGAAAAGTGATGATAGTGCCAATGAAGCGACCATAGTTGAGGGTAACCGCACCAGCAGCCTGAGCAGCAGCAACAGTGGCATACGGCCCAGGAGGTGTGCCATGCTTCAAAACAACGAGGAAGTGAGAGAAGTCAACTTCACCAAAAGCTAGCCCAACAGGCGGCATGATAACGTCTGAGACCAGCGAACTTACAATAGCACCAACGGCAGCTCCGATAATGACGCCGACTGCTAGGTCGACTACATTGCCTCCCGTTATGAACGCCTTGAATTCTTTTAACATATTTCTCTTTCTCCTTTCCCCCTTACTTTTTACTCAGCCAATTGTACCTTACTCTTTATTGTACTGATGAGCCCTGTCATAAGAGCAGTTGTGCCAATTATAATATCTCTTGGGGGCGGTATTCAAAATCGACACTTAAGAAATATAGTAGAGAGTGTGGTGGTGCCGTCAAAAAGTGTTAGATGCCGTGGTACTTTCTGGATTTTTAGGGTCAAGATTGGGGTAACAAAGTGCAATATTGTTGCATGTAAAGGCTACAGAAAATATCACTCGGGTTATGGGAGATATGACAACACGGACTGTTGTTCTTGGCTACACAAGACAAGCAAAAGTTCAATAGACCTAACATTGTAACCGGGTCAGTTTTTAGAGGGCCGGTTTTTCCTGGTGCGAAATCCGCCAAGTAGGACATTAACCAGAAGCTAACGTGTGCGAAAGTGGAGAGGGTCTCTGAGGCTTTGTAACTCCCGGTAGTAATAGAGCGGGGTAGGTCGTTTTGTCTTGAATCTCAACTTTCTTATAAACGCAGTTTCCTCCTCGCTAGCATCACTGCTGAGCCCATCGTCATTAAGGAATTCCTTGAGCCCCGGCTCTTCCTCGAAAGGCTGCTCGGGTTCCTTTTCAACAAACTCCAATTTCCTAATGTGCTCTGAGACTACTCTGTTGTTCAAGACAATTTCCATACCAAAAGTCTCGAGGTCAATATCCCATGATTCAATCAACGGTTCTAAGAATGAGACGCAGTTTTCAATCGACACGTTGAAGATATCAGTTTC
>Ga0265594_1003062_pt1 | contig 11354 bp, 15 predicted proteins | sample saktaG_11_FD_190147 | JGI IMG/M metagenome (GOLD analysis project Ga0265594, IMG submission 190147) | Saline water microbial communities from Sakinaw Lake, British Columbia, Canada - sak_2011_5_24_80m | ecosystem: Environmental > Aquatic > Non-marine Saline and Alkaline > Saline ... | reverse complement strand
CAATTGTAATTCCTCGGGAAGCTTCGTCTTCGTGAAAATCAAGAGCACATTGTTTTCCAGCAAGTTCTTGAGACAACATTCCTGCTCCAGCTAAAAGATTATCTGAGAAAGTTGTTTTACCGTGGTCAATGTGGGCAGCTATGGCTATGTTACGGATTTTTTCTGGTTGGTGCATAAGCACTTTAACTTTTTTTGTTGTGTCCTCTGCCATGTTATAATATTATAATTTTGGTTTTTAAAGATTTGTGTATGGTTAAATTTAAATCCCTTAATCTCTATTTAATAATTATGAAAATAAAATTCGGACCTGGGGGGCTTGGTGGAGAAAAAGAGGTAATTGATAATCTTCAGGAATATCATAAACTGGGATTAAAAGCTTGTGAAGTCGAGTTTACTTATGGGGTTTATCTTAAGAAAGAAAAAGCAATTGAAATTGGGAAGATTGCTAAGAAATTAGGAATTCAACTTTCTGTGCATGCACCTTATTGGATTAATTTAAATTCAGATGATGAGAAAAAAATTGAGATGAGTAAAAAAAGAATTTTGAAATCAGCAGAGATTGGGCATTATCTTGGTGCTGGAAAAAAAGTGAATATTGTTTTTCATTGTGGTTATTATCAGAAAGATGCAAAAGAGTTAGTTTATCAGAATATTAAAATCCAAATTAAAGAGTTGATGAAGATTGTTAAGGAAAAAAAATTGAGCATTGTGCTTTGTCCTGAAATAATTGGAAAGAAAAATGTTTTTGGGAGTATTGAAGAAATCTCTTGTTTGGTTAATGAAACTGGTTGTGGGTTTTGCATTGATTTTGCTCATGTGCTTGCGCGTTATGGGGAGCATCAATTTGAGTTATTGAAAAAAAGTTTTAAGCAGAAACACTGGCATTGTCATTTTTCTGGAATTGAATGGGGAGAGAAGGGGGAGAAAAAACATATTGATACAACTTCTGCTCATTGGAAGTCGTTGTTTGATAAATTGCCTCGTGACAAAGATATTGTTATAATTAGTGAGGCGCCTAGTCCGATTAAAGATGCGGCGGAAGGTTTGGAGATTTTTAAAGGGATGAAATGAGTTGAACAAGTCGAGTGGAGGGTGGTTGGAGTTGATTATAAATCTGGGTGGTGCAAAAATGGGAAAGCGAACTTTGTGAGCGGATTTTTGCAGGGGTTTATAATTATTGAATTGAAGATTCAATTATCCGCCGCGCCCACCGAGGGCGCGGTGAACAACAAGTTGAATTAGTCGAGCTTCGCTTGTTTATCTTGATGAGAGAAGTTTGTGAAGGCACCAACCCCCATTTTACCGCCGACTTGTTCAACGTGATTATTTATTCTTTTTTTGTTTCTTGTTTTTCTTTCATAAAAATCTTTTTAGTCTTTCTTCTGTTCTCGTATTAGTTATATTATCTTTTTTAAAGAAGTGGTACAATAATAATCCTGCGGGGATTGTTAAAAAAGCTTGGGTAGTTATGAATGTAGCTCCTGTTGAAACTAAATTTATTAATTGATTTCCAAATCTCCCAATATGTTGTGAAATTATTTCATGATTATCTTCTAAAAATTCATGTACGGATTTTGTATATTTCAATGAGCGTAATCCTAGTTCATAAGTCAACCAAGCAGGATAAACATAAGGTCTTAATTTTGTCCAAGTTTCTCCCCAGATAGATTTATTCATTTCCCCTCCCCCCCTTTCTTCCCAACCCACCTTTTTCTTAATTCATCAACTCTATCTAAAACTTCCTGGGCTTTTGCAGGTTCGTTTCTTGTCATGCTTAAAATCCAAAGGATTTTTTTAAGAAGTTGGTCTGCTGTTTCCCGCGGATGTTCTTTTAGTTTTTCTAATCTTTCTTTTGTTTCTCTTTGTAGTTTTATTGTTGTTGTTTGCGTTTTCATATTTTCATCCCCCGCAATCGGGTACAAAAAATATACCGTGGTATACTTTTTAAATGTTTTGTAATTTTGAAATGACAACATAGGGTAAAGTTTATAAAGGGCTTGTTTGTTTTATTTCTAACTAAATAAAATGAGATCTCAAAAATGAATACAAAAGCGATTTTGATTCCTTTTATGGCAGTTTTAGCTATATTTTTGTTTGCACTTTCATCTGCTAGTAATTTAGCATATATAGATAGTGTAAGGTTCAATGATATAGAACTTAATTGCTGGAATACAAACATTGCTGGATTTTCTGGTGAAACTGTTCCTGTTAGAGTTACTTTTGTAGCTGGAACAGATAGTGAAGATGTTAAGGTAAGAGTTGAAATCTATAGTGGTAGAGACGATGTTGTTGTTTCTACAAATAGATTTAATGTTGTTGAAGGCAACACATATACAAAACTTTTATCCTTGAAACTTCCAGATGACTTGAAAGATACTACAAAGGACCTTACACTTTATGTTAAGGTTTATGATGCAGACCATGACACATGGGATGCTGAAAAAGAATATGTAGTAAAAATGCAAAGAGAATCATACCAATTTGACGTTTTGTCAATTGATTATGAACCAGAAGTTTCAGCAGGCGACCTTGTCCCAATTTCTGTTGTTGTAGAAAACACCGGATTCCAGGACTTAGAAGATGGCTATATTGTTGTATCTATTGACGAACTTGGTATTTCCAAGAGAAGTTACTTTGGAGACCTTGCACCAACTGAAGATTGTTATATCTATGAAGACTTTGGTAATAACAGAATTCGTGTTGATTGCAATGATAACTCTATAGATTCAACTCAAAAAATAGTTTATCTGAGAATACCAGAGAATGTTGAAGCAGGTGTTTATAACCTTAAAGTTAGGGTTTACAACAGCGATGCTTCTGTTAGTGCTACTGGTTTAATCAAGGTTGATAGTTCTACTTCCGGTGCGGTTTTAGCTGCAGTAAAGAATCAAGATTTAGAAGCTGGCGAGACAAAAACATATGATTTGATAATTGTGAACCCAACTAGTTCAGTTAAGGTTTACAATATTCAAACAGTTTCTGGCACTGCATTGCAGGTTTCAGCTCCTTCAGTAGTTACTGTTGGCCCTGAATCAAGTTATACAGTTCCAGTTCAAGTAACTGCATTGAAAACAGCAGATGTTGGCGCATACACATTTTCAGTTAATGTGAATGGCGAACAAGTTGTTTTTGGCGCAAATGTTACAAAGGAAGGAGCATCAAGTTCTGTTGTTGCTTTAACTGTTGTTTTAGTAATTGTCTTTGTTGTGCTTTTAATTGTCTTGATTGTTTTGCTTACACGAAAGGAAAAGCCAATGGAAGAAGTAGAAACAAGTTACTACTAAATTTAATTTAATTTTTATTTTTTTATTCCCTATGTTTTTATTTTCGAGGGTTTTTTTTGTTTTGAAGTGGTGGCAGGGAGAAAGGTTGATAAATAGGAAAGATAAAGATTGAAGATGAAAGGAAGAACAAGGAGAAAAAATGAAGATGGCAGGAGATGAAGAATCTGAAAGGACATTGCAAGAAGGAGATATGAGAAAGAATAAAATGGAAATTAGGGTTATATTAGGAAGACAAACATCAATTGAAATAGGATTAGAATCATTTGTAATAGGTAGCCCCCTAGAGATTAGTTTAAATAATTTAGGGGGTTTTGGGATAATGTATGGGGGAGCAATTCCCGGAGGAGTGCAAAGGCAATTAGAAAAGTTTTCATCTGTATTAGGAATTGAGTATGATATAATCCCCGGAGATGATAAAATTGTTGTTAAAAATTTATTTTTAGCGGATCTCCCTAAAGGATATAGTGTTAATATAAAAAGAGAAGAGTGTTTCAGGAGAAGATAAGATGGCAGAAGAAAAAATATTTGTAACAGGAATTATCCCTGGAAGTTCAAGTTGGGACTCTTATAGTTTTAAAGCTCCATTTTATTTGTATTACGGATTAATAGACCATTTATCTGGAAATGGAGGATTTGTTATGAGGGTTACTGCATATCATAAGAAAAGACTTTTTAGAAAACCTAAAAAAATTGGAAGAGAAGACATATTTCATTACAGAGATTCTGCTGTTTTTCTTTATAGAGATTTAGTAAAAGGAAAATTATTTGTTGATGTTATAGAAAATCCCGAAGACAGAAAAGTCAGAACTGAATTAAAACAGAGATTTCCAGAACTTGAAGAAATTGTCGAGATTATTAATGGTGTTAATGTAGTGGATAATATGGGGGGATTTAATAAGGAATAAGATAGAAAGATGGAACAAGAACAACAACAAAATCCAACAGAGGAAATATACAAACAGGCAAGTAGATATTTTCATAATCATATTACTGATTTAATAGAAATTTATGGGGGGAGACATGTACTTATTCATAGCGGATATGTAATGGATTCAGATACTGAGGAATTGCGGCTTGCAGCGAGAGTAGAAATTAGGGCGAAATTTGATTTAAAAAATGCAGCACCCCTTTTCCATGTTCCAAAAACTTTAGAAGAATATTTAGAATTTAAAAGAGCACAGGAAAGAAGTGAGCCGGCAATTATAGACGGAGCTTATCCTAAGGATGATTATTAAAAAATGGAACAAGAACAAAAATCAAGGACATATTTATGTAGATATGAAAGAGTAAACGAAGATGGTAAAACTTGTAGAGTTTTAACTAAGGAAATTTTAGGAGTAAGTGAAGATGGTTGATAAGGGATATAGGCAAAATGTTGCTTATAAGGTTCTTGCATATCATCCAGGGGAATTAGAGACTCCCCATGGTAGAATAGTAAACACTCTTTCTGATCAAAATCAACACATGCCTTTTGCATCTATTGCATCTGGAACTCTTATTCGAAAAGATGGTGTTGCTATATGTTTGGAATTTCCTCCAAAAGATTGGAATTGGCAGGAAGAAACTGATATGGATTATTTGCTTATTATTCTTACAATTCCCAGGGATTCTGATTTTCAACAAGAATTTGAAAGAAGATTTCCTAAAATAGTAAGAGAATCTAAATTGTTAGAAGAAAGTGAAAGATTATCTAAAGAAAGTAGGCGCCCCAAAACTACTAAACCTAAAAAATTAGAGGAACTTTATCAGATGGTTATCCCAAAAAACCTTACTAAATTTTTTCCTTGAATCTTTTAAATCTTCAAACTAATCACCTTAGAAATATTCTCTTGCATACTAACCCCATATAAAGTTGATGCCCCCGAAATCAGGGCGTCGTTGTGGCTAATGATAATATACTGTCCGTCTTGCATGTGCTTTTGGAGAAGTGCTGCGAGAAGCTCGCTGTTATGTTTGTCTAGTGCAGCATCAATTTCATCTAAAATATAAAAATGGTAAGGTTTGTATTCTTGAATTGCAAATATTAGCGCGAGAGCTACAAGTGTTTTTTCTCCTCCTGAAAGAGACTTAACATCAAAATATTTTCCTTTCCCTACTTTTACTAAAATATTTAATCCCCCATCAAACGGCTCTTTTTTGTTTTCTAAATCAAGAAATACAATTCCTTTTTTTGAAAGCTGTGAAAAGTTTCTTGTGAAAATTTCATTTACACCAATGAGCGTGTTCATAAATGCTTTCTTTTTTGTTTTATCAATTTGGGAAATGATTACAAGTATTTTTTCTTTTTCATTATCAATTGTCTGAACTTTTCCTTCAATTAAAGCACACTGTTCTTTTACTTTTTCATAAACTTCTAATGCGCGGAGATTTACACTACCTATGTTTGAGATTCTTAATTCACTTTTTTGCAATCTTTGTTGAACTTGCTCTATTGGGAGACTGATAATCTCGAGGTTTTCAAATTCTTTGTATTCATGTTCTAATGCTTCTTGTTCTGCGCTTACTCTTGCTTTTTCAATTTTGAAAGAATTGGCTTTTTCTTCATTGCTTCTTATGTTGTGCTGAAATCCGATAATTTCTGTTTCAATTGCTTTTTGTTGGTCCTGGATACTATTTTTTTCCATGAAAAGTTTTTCACATCTATCAAAGATTTCCTGTTCTTGTTTTTCTTTTTCTTGGATCTGTTTTTGTGTTTTTCCTAAAAATTCAATAATTTTTTTTAGTTCTAATTGCGATTCTTCTGTTTCCCTTGTATTCGCCTTTATTTCTATTTTTGTTCTTTCTATTTCTCTTTTTTTGATTGTGGTTTCTGTGTCTACATCAATATCTGCAAAAGAAAATTCATTTAATTTTAGACGAGCAGTGTCATAGTCTTCTTCTATATTCTTTAATTTTTCAAACACTACCCTTATTTTGCTTATCTGGGATTTTAGTTCACTAATTTCTTCTTCGATTCTACTTTGAGTATGCACTAATTTTTCAATTTGAACTTTCTTTTCTTGTGCATTTTTTAGCTTTAAAATATCAATTTCAATTTCATTTGATTTTATTTTTAATTTTTCGTAATTTTGTTTTGTGTTTTCAAGTTGCTCTTTAATTGTTTGTTTTTCTTTATGGTTCTGAGTTAATTTGTTTTTCCAGGATTCTATTTTTGTATTGGCATTGGAAATTACTTCTTTAGTATGTTCTTCAGTGATTTTGTTTTTACATAGGGGACAAATCTCCATTTTTGGAATATCTTTTTTGAGTTTCTCATTTGCCGAGATTTCTTTTTCTCCGATTGCTATTTCTTTTTCTAATTCAAGTTCTTGGCTGTTTAATTTCAAAATTTTTTCATCTATTTGTTTTAATTCCTCAGAGGTTTTTTGTTTTAGAGCAATTGATTTCCCATTAGATTTCTCATATTTAATTTCCTCAAAAAGAGAATTAATTGTTTTTTGAATTAGCTCTAGTTCTCTTTTGATTTCAATTTGAGAATTTTGTTTATCCTGCCTTTGGGCTTCGAATGTTGATAATTCTGCCTTTATTTGATAGAACTTTCTTCTGTTTTTTTCAAGAATGTCGAATTTTTCCTGTTGTTCTTTTAATTTTTCCTGTTGTTTTTTTATCTTTGGCGAACTTATTTCTGAAACTTCTTTTTCTAATTGTTGGAGTTTTACTTTTTGGTTTTGAATTTTTTGGTGAGTGTTTTTCAGATGATTTTCAAAATTTTCTTTTCTTACTTCTAAGCCTGCTTGTGCCGCTTTTAATTCTGAAACTTTGTTGTGAAGTCCTTCTTGTTCTCCGCTTGTTGAGTCCTCAATTGTTTTGTTTATTTTTTCTATTTTTTGTTTTAATTCCTCAAGCTGATTGGTTTTTTCTTGAATTTGTTTTTTTATTTTTTGTATTGTTTTTTCTTGTTCTTGTATTTTGTTTTCAATTTGTGTTTTCTCATCTTTTTTTATCCCTAGTTTTTTATTTAAGATTGTTGCTTTGCATCTTTTAATCATTGTTTCAAGTTTTTGGAAATTTTCAGCTTCTTGTTTTTCTTTTTCTAAATTTTTGAGATAGGAATTCCGCTCTCTTAAAACAGCTCCCACTTCTTTTAATCTCTCCTCTGTTTTTTCAAGTTCTTTTAGGGATTTTTGTTTTCTTATTTCATATATTGAAATTCCTGCAACACCTTCTATTACTTTGCGTCGTTCTTCTGAAGACATTTTTACAAAAGAATCTATTTCTCCTTGAAGAACTATATTAAACCCATAAGGGTCTATTCCAGCTTGTGCAAGTAATTCGAGCATTTCTCCCCGGGTTTTTGTTTCGTTATTAATTTTATAAATTGACTGGCCGTTTCTTCTAACAATTCTTTTTATGATTACTTCTTTTGCATCTAGTGAGAATCCCTGGTCTTCGTTATTGAAAATTAGTTCAACAATTCCTTCTTGTGCAGGTTTTTTTATTTTATTTCCTGAGAATATTAGATTTGCTGATTTTGTAACTCTTATTGATTTTGTACTAAGTCGGCCTAACACAAAACAAAGAGCATCCATTATATTTGATTTTCCAGAACCATTTGGTCCAACTATAACATTCATCGCATCTTCAAATTGTATCTCTGTGCGATTTGCAAAGGACTTAAATCCGTGCATCACTAATTTTTTTACTTGTGGCATGATTGAGAAAAAGGATTTATGTATTTAAAGATTTGTGAGGTAGTTTTATAAATAAAAGATTTCTAATTAGTTTATGGAGAAACTACATTCTGGAGCAAAATAGCTGTTTAGAATTAGGGGTTTAGGTGGAGGAATTTTTGTGGCGGTTTTATTAAGTTGGTTTTTAGGGATGTTTAATTCAATATTTTTTAGGTATGTTAAAAAGTATAAAGTTCTGAACTTCTTTGAAGTGGACTTAAATTTCCCTGAGGAGTTACTTTGGCACAATAGTATTCTATTCCTGATTCTAAAATTTGATTTCTTATTTTTCCTGTTAGGTGTTTGTCATTTAAAGAGTCCATAAATCTTTTGAAAGAGTCCGGGTTTCTTATCTCATCAATTGTTCTTGTTCTTTGGTCTTCTAAGTTTCCGGAAGTGTATCTGCTTTGACTTGCTTTGAATTCTATTAATGCTATGTTCCATTTGTTAGTAAAATATAATACTACTAAATCAGGTGTTGGACTTGTATGCCTTTCTGGATCTGTTGGTTTTTCTCTATAGGTTTTATAGACTACGGCCCCATTTTCTTTTGTTATTCCACTAATAAATCTTAACCCAGTTTGTTTTGAAAGAAAAGCTTCAATACTCTTCGTGGATATTTTATCTCCTCTTTTCCTATGTTTCCCTTTTCTTCTTAACCCCATTAATTTAGATGTTATTGTTGTCATCTTAGAATAACCTCTTCTGCCCCTTTCCTTTTTGAACATTTTTCCAAGTTTGCCATTGTGTTCTAATTATACCTTTATCTACAAATTGTTTTCCGTATTTGTGAAGGAACTCTTTTGTTAAGGGATCTGAAGGGTAGCCACTTCCGATTGTGATGTTAATTTTATTCTTTATTTTTTTTATTTCTTCATCTCTCCTAACTTTTGCGAGAATTGATGCTGCTGAAACTACTGGATGGTTTTCATCTGCCTTGTGTTCGCACGAGAGGTCTGCAAGGTCTTTTTTTGTTATAAATTCTCTTAGTTTTTCAGTCCATGCTTTTGTATTTGTTGAAGGACAATCTACAATTATTTTTATTTTTTCTTTTTGATTTTGTAGAAGTTTGTTGATAATCATTGCGGTTTTAATTGCTTCAATTGTGTTGAGGTTTGTGCCGGAAGTCATCAGCTCGTCGATTTCGTTTGGGTAGGTGAGTTCTATATGATGTTCGTATTTTGTAAGGGTTTTTGAGATTTTCTCTCTTTTACCGGGGGAGAGTTGCTTGGAGTCTTTTACTCCTAAATTTGCAATTTCTTGCTCTTGATTTTTTTCAATTAGAACTCCTGCGAGAACCATTGGACCTAAAACTGGGCCACGCCCTGCGTCGTCTATCCCGATTATTTTTGTCATAATGTTTTTAAAGTTAAATTGTTTTAATATATTATGCGGGGTAGAGAAATTCATCTTGAAAATCTGTCTGATAAAGAAAGAGGTTATTTATTTGGACTTTTTGAAGGAGATGGTTATAAGGTGTATGATAAAAAGAGCAGACATTATCATGTTGAATTTTATTTGAATTCTATTAAAGATAAGGGAATAATTAAATTCATGGTTAATTTGTTGGGCAATCTTGGTTTGAAACCTAATTTATATCAAGATAAAAGATTTAATTGTATGCGTGTTAGAGTTTATTCAAAATTTTTATTCCAGGAGATTAAAAAAAATATTTCTTTTAATAATATAAATAAGGATTTTGGGCTTGGTTTTGTTTCTGGACTTATTGATTCTGAAGGTTGGGTAAGTAAGAAGAAGCATACAATAAGGATAATCAACACAAATAAAAGTATTTTAGATTCTTGCAAGGGATTTTTAGATTCTTTAGATATTTCTTCTTCTATTACTCAAAGAAAAAAAAGTAAAAAAGATAAATTAGATTCTTATCTGATGTTGGTTTTAGTTAATTTTAAAAGGTTAAATCATCTGTCAATTAAAGCTGGCAAACTTCAATAGCGGGATGGAGCAGAGCTTGTCATTATTTTGTCAGGCGCTCAGTCAGGTCAGCTCGCGAGGCCCATACTTAGGAAACCTAGGTTTCCTGAAGTTCACCTTCCTCTTTAGATAGTGGAAGATGGTACTTCTGGAATGGGATACCTCGAGGTCGGTGGTTCAAATCCACCTCCCGCTATTTATTATTTAACTATAGAGAATTAGGATATATATATATTGGATTACAATAATCCTTATAAGGGAGGATATTTTTCTTTTGTTATGGATATTGAAGAACTTCGTAAGAAGAAGGCGTGGGTTGAGGGAAGATTTAGTGAATCAGGATTGGCTGATGCTTGTGTAGGAATTGCTGAGAGATTAGGAGAAGGTAAAACTAGACTAGGACCTTTTAATACATGGTTGAAGTATAGGTATAATAGTGATTGTATTGAAGTAGATTGTAGTATTGGTCAAAATTGTCAGGGCCATGGTTATCTGGAAGTAAAATATCATGGAAGAGTTGTTTTGAATTTAAGTAATTCCCTTCCTGAAATAAAGATTGATGGTCTTCCTAAAGTGCTTGTGCAAGCGATTAAGCATGTTGTAGCAGTATACGAACCAGGACCTTGGGAAGATGAAATTTTAGAATTAGATGGTGAAGAATCTTAATTAATATTCTTGTTTTTATGGTAAGCGAAAGATTATTAACTTATTGAGATTAAGGTGGTTTGTGGTAAAAAATATTTCTGAAGTTATGGAAAGTTTGAAAAATTATTTTAATTATAAAGAAAGGACTACATTGAATAGAATGCGAAAAAATCCAGATGCCTTTAAGATTTTGATTTCGTGTTTACTTTCTTTACGAGCTCGTGATGAGAGTACTGAAAAAGTTTCTCGGGCGCTTTTTGCTGTTGCAGATAGTCCTGAGAAAATTGATAAATTATCTTTAGAAAAGTTAGAGAAATTAATTTTTTCATCTGGGCATTATCATAAGAAGGCTGGGGTTTTGAAGCATGTTTCAAAAGTTTTAATTGATAAATTTGATTCTAAGGTTCCGGATAATAAAGAAGATTTGCTTTCAATAAATGGGATTGGACCTAAGACTGCAAATATTGTTTTGGCTTTTGCATTTGGAAAATTAGTTCTACCTATTGATACTCATTGCCATAGAATTCCTAATCGTTTGGGTTGGGTTAAGACAAAAACTCCTGAGCAGACAGAGAAAGAGCTTGAAAAAATTCTACCTAAAAAATATTGGAAAGAGTTTAATGGGATTTTTGTTTTATTTGGAAAAACAATTTGTCAGCCAGTTTCTCCTTGGTGCAGTAAGTGTCCTGTTAGTGGGTTTTGTGAGAAGGTGGGTGTGGTGAGGAGTAGGTAGAAATAATTAAGCATCTTCGCAATCTTCTGCTTTGACTTTCCATAGATTTTCATAATCTTTTTTTCTTTGTTTGCTACACTTATCACA
>Ga0265594_1003061_pt1 | contig 11357 bp, 10 predicted proteins | sample saktaG_11_FD_190147 | JGI IMG/M metagenome (GOLD analysis project Ga0265594, IMG submission 190147) | Saline water microbial communities from Sakinaw Lake, British Columbia, Canada - sak_2011_5_24_80m | ecosystem: Environmental > Aquatic > Non-marine Saline and Alkaline > Saline ... | reverse complement strand
AATACCGGCAATCCGGACAGTCCGTGGGTGGGTAACGTCTGGAGCTTTACCACAGCCGGCTTCCTGATTATAGACAATTTCGAAAGATATAATGCCGGCGAAAACCAGATATGGTACGCCTGGCATGACGGGCTTGGCTATGGCACAATTGGTGTAGAACCTTACTTTGCCGGTAACGGCACAGGTGCGGCTGTCGGCGATGAAACCACGCTTTCATTTACCGAGGAAACCATCGTTCATGGCGACAATCAATCGATGCCGCTGGCTTATGACAACAATAAGCAGGGTTACTCTAAGTATTCGGAAGCAGAGTTGACGTTAACTGCCCCGCGTGACTGGACCGAGGACGACGTTGCGAATTTAACGCTGTGGTTCAGAGGCTTGCCGGGATCCGTCGGCAGTTTCGTAGAGGGCCCGGCAGGTACCTACACGATGACCGGCTCCGGCACAGATATCACAGGCCCATCCGATGAGTTCCATTTTGCTTACAGGATGCTCACCGGCGCCGGCTCGATTGTCGCAAAGGTCGAGAGCATTAATAACACAAACGACTGGGCCAAGGCCGGTGTTATGATTCGCGAAACGCTTGATCCCGGGTCCACACATGCGATGACGTTTGTCACACCCGCTCAGGGCGTTGTATACGAGTATCGTCTCACTACCGACGCTGACAATGCAGGTGCGGCAGGACAGCAGACAGGTATTACAGCTCCATACTGGGTGAAGATAGAGCGTTCTATATCCGGCAGTTTCACAGCATCCCATTCCACTAACGGCACTACATGGCAGACGCTGGGAATACCCGCGAATATCCAGATGAGCGCAAACGTTTATATTGGTATAGCGGTAACATCACACGATGCTGCTCTAACATGCGAGGCTGTGCTCTCTAATGTCACAACTACCGGTTCGGTCAGTGGACAATGGACGAATCAGGATATCGGCATCGCCAGCAATGATGCTGAGCCGTTATACGTGGCCGTATCCAACAACGCCGGCCAGCCGGCAGTGGTGGTCCACGATAATCCCAACGCGGCACAGATCGACGTTTGGACCAAATGGGTGATTCCGCTGCAGGACCTGCTTGATCAGGGCATCAATCTAACAAATGTTGATAGGATTGCAGTCGGCCTGGGCACCAGAGGCAATACGACGATCCCAGGCGATTCGGGCAAGATGTTCATCGACGACATCCGGCTTGAGCGTGAGGCTGATTAAATTCCCGCTTTGACGGGAGTTTCATCAGGACTTGAATAACATCGGGGCCTATGCCGAATCGATTGGCATAGGCCCCTTTTGCATTCTATATTTTTATGCCGGAGCCCGGCTAAGCTCTGCCTGACTCACCATGAAATTCACCTCCGCTCGGAATTAGATTGACCGAAAAGAGCAAATCTGCGATTATGTGCCGGGGTATAGCTTCATTATTGCTGTGCTTTCTATAGGAACTTTTTGTGTTTATATTGGTCTAATAGAGGAGAAAAACTGTGACGGAAGCGGTAAATCCGGATATCCGCAGCCGGCAGGTTTCTAATATGCGTGTTAGTATTAACGATGCCGTACTGATTGAGCAGTACCGAAATGGCGATTCTACAGCTATGGAGCGGCTTGTGCTCAAGTATCAGAATCGCATCTACAACGTTATCCTGAAAATATGCGCAGATCCCGACGATGCTGCGGAACTAACGCAGGAAACGTTTGTCAAAGTAATAGAGAATCTGAATAAGTTCGAAGGCAGAAGCGGCTTTTATACGTGGACATTCAGAATAGCCGTCAACCTGACTTTGAATTACTGCCAAAGGAATTCGAGGCTGGCGTTTAGATCGCTCGATGCCGAGCAGCAGGACGATGACCAGGTTAAACAGGTACTGAAAGATTTTCTTAGCGATGACAGTTCGCCGGATCCTGCGACCGATGCACAGAACAAGGAGCTGTACAGAATAGCGGCCAGAACCCTGATGGGATTGGACGAAACACATAGAGCCGTAATTGTTTTACGGGACATTGAAGGGATGAGTTATGCCCGAATTGCAGAAGTTCTGGACATCGAACTGGGAACCGTAAGGAGTAGATTGAGTCGAGCCAGAAGCAAGATGAGGGATATTTTGGAGGCCATTTTGCGATGAAAGAAAATCCGGATATGGATACAAACGCTTATAATGAGCGTATTGACGAATTGCTGAATAGTTACATTGATGATGAGCTAACGGCCGAGCGGCAGGCTGAAGTCGAACGCCTCATCGATCAAGATGCGAAAATAGCACAACGCCTGCAACAACTCAAAAAATGCCAGATATTGGTCGGTTCCATGCCTTATGCCGAGGCACCGGCCAGTGTTTTGGAGGGCGTCAAAGCTTCGCTGGCCGGCAGGTCACTGCCGGGCGAGGAGCAACCGGCTTATAAAGAACAAGCCGGAAAGAAATATCTGCTTCTTCGCAAAGTTTTAGCCGCCGCTGCCATGATCACGCTGGCGGCCGTCTTGTCGGTAGTTATTCACAGGTTTGTTGCTCCCAAGACTGCTCCGGAAAAACCCGCTGCCCGCATAGTTGCTGCATCGGGATTCAGCGGCAGACTTGAACTAAAGACAAGCGCACTGAATGCCGTCGATGCTTTCATTAAAAGTGCGATTGACGATAACGGCCTGTCCGCTTCGGTCAATCCCGAACGCCGGCAGTCTCGACGCATTTATTCGCTCGATTGCACCAGGGAAGGCTTACATTCGCTTTTAGACGATCTCGATAATATATGGACCGAGCTGGATTCTGCAACGTTATTCGTTAATACCGAAAGCTTCGGTACCCAGGCAGTTGTTGACGCTGTGACGACCAAGCAAATAGCGGAGATCGCCGGCCAGGAAAGTTCCGAACGACGCATTGAGCTGGCAAGGGATTTCGCCGTCTTGAACAATATAGCCGAGAATTTGCCGGATAAGGAAATTCGAGTCGCCATCGAAGCCGGAGACTCGAGCCTGACTCAGCAATGGCGGATGTTTAAGCCGGTCCTGACCAGTAACCAAAAGACAGTTAAAAAGCTGGCGGATCAGGTACAAGAGAAGCAAAAAGTTCGTCTGACGATAATATTAGATTGGTAGGGATGCTTGATATACAACAGTGCTGTCTGGCGGTCGTTGACGTTCAGGGCAAGCTGGCGCAGTTGATGCACGGCAGGGAAGCGTTGTTTAAGAACATTCAAATCCTCGTCCGGGCCGCTAAAATCCTTGAGATTCCAATTCTATGGTGCCAGCAATGTCCCGATGCCCTGGGGCAGACGGTTCCTGAGATAGCTCAGTTCCTTGCCGACAATGAGCCGATCAACAAGTCCGCTTTCAGTTGCTGCGGCGCCGAGCAGTTCAACACCGGGCTGAAAGATTTGGCACGAAAACAGATCCTGCTTTGCGGCATCGAAACGCATGTTTGTATCTATCAAACAGCGGCTGATTTGCTCCGGCAGAGTTTCAACGTCAATGTCATAGCGGACGCAGTTTCTTCAAGAACTCAGGAAAATAAACAGCTCGCACTAAATCGCCTGGCCGTCGAAGGAGCAAATATCACTTGCACCGAGATGGCGCTCTTCGAGCTGCTCAAAACCGCCAAACATCCCAAATTCAGACAAATCGCAAGATTGGTTAAGTAGCAGTGCATTACTAAAATCCCTTGACTTGCCACAGTGATGACCTTATAATATTATATACTTCTGTCGAGATTACATCTGCGTTCCGATTGTTCGTGAATTATATATGAAATGATTTATCATGCTGCACGAGCGTGGATGTGGCATCGGATTTTTCAGGTAGGAAATATTATGAGAGCGATTAGATATTCGGCTATATTATTGCTGGTAATAGGAGTTTGGGTGAACATTACGAACGGGATGTTTGCAAGGCTCCAATACATTCCGGTTGAAAGGCTAATTGAAAACGCAACTGCCTACATCCAGCAAGATCCGAACGATGCGAGTGGATACTATACCCTCGGGAGGATTCATTACATGGCCTTTGTTTATAAGTCCTTTTTCGTCGCGGCGTATAATGATGATATTCCGCCAGGGATTACATCATTCTGGAGGTCAGGCAATTATCTGTATTATGCCAGACAACAAGAAGCAAAAAAGATTGCCTTAGAGGAGTTTGGATACGAATCGACAAGTGACATTCCTGAAGAAGATCGGGGTGAGTTCTGGATTCGTGTCAGGTCTATTGAGAATAAAATCGAGAGCGAGAACTGGCAACCGGAAATGCCGACAAACGAACAACTTATTGAGCATGCCGGTGCGGCACAATTGAATTTCTATAAGGCTATCGCGCTTGATCCCAACAACGCATTGTATTATCTGGGGCAGGCGAGCTTAGGCGAACAATACTTCGATTTTTTCCAGGAGACAAGCCCGGCTCTTATGCCACTGGCAATCAAGGCTATTGTTCTGAACGCTGTGAAAGAGACCTACTTTTTAGCTTATGATCTCTCAATCCAAGAGGACCTGGAACTCGAATACCTGCCCATCCCGGGCCTGAGGAGCATAATAAGTTACGAAGCCGGCAGTGCTTTTATTCGACTATGGAGTGCTGAGGATAATATCCCCACAGAGATACAGGAGAAAATTACCGGCATCGAAAAAAATCTGAAAATACTTGAGGCTTTGCAACCCAATGCGATTACACCGATTATTTTTAGCCTACAGGATAATATCTCTCTATCTGAGCTGCTGGCCTCCGACCTGATTGTACCGTTTGACATGGATGGTGACGGCCTCGTCGAGAAACGACCCTGGGTAAGACCCACGACCGCTTTCCTTGTTTGGGATAGTGACGGCGATGGCAGGATTACATCTGGTCGGGAGCTTTTCGGCTCGGTAACGTGGTGGCTGTTCTTCCCGAACGGCTATCGTGCCATGGATGTGCTGGACGACAACCGTGACGGTTTTTTAACTGATGTTGAATTTGATGGGATTTCAGTCTGGTTCGATCGCAATTCCGATGGCCGGTCCGATGTTGGGGAGATTGTCTCGATTGAAAGTCTCGGTATTACAGCAATTGCGACGCGACCGAACGGCCATAACGGTAAATCGACGATGCACACCTCCGGCCTCCGGCTAAAGAACGGGAGTACTCTGCCAACCTATGACTGGATTGCTCCCTCGGCTCAGTCACGCCATGAAACATCGTTACCTTAAACGTTCTTCGGAGAAAAGGAACGTGTTAGGCGTTTATTTTTTTCGATTATTCTCTTATCTTTTTTAGAGAAAAAATACGACAATCAGCATAAGCACTACTTTTGAAATGTGTTACGCGGTCTTCTTTTTGTCTTTTGTGGCGGTTTTGGGTTTTTCGGTTGGTTTTGAATCTTTTGCTTTGGTTTCGGTTTCTTTTTTTTTGGTATCTTTTTCTGTGCTGCTCTTTTTCTCGCTCTCGGCGGATTTTTTGTAGCCTTCGCTTCTGTAGTCGGTTTGATAGAACCCGGAGCCTTTGAAAATTATGCCGGCGCCGGCGCCGATTAGCCGCTGGAGACTGAGCTTGCCGCACTCCGGGCATTTACGAATGGGCCTGGCTTTCATGCTCTGGAATTGCTCGAACTCATGTTGACAATTATTACATACATACTCGTAAGTCGGCATAGTAATTACTCCGTATCGGTACTTTCATCCCCGTCAGCCGCATCAAATTGATCTTCAGGCTGCTCCGGCAGCGCAGCTTCCTGTCCACCGCCCGGTTTTTCTTCCGGCAATTTATTGACAATCACCCTGCTTGGCCGGATGACCCGGCCGTTGAGCCTGTATCCCTTTTGGAATTCTTCCAGCACGACGTTATCTTCTTTTTCAGGATTGCTCTGCTGCGTCATCGCCTGGTGAATCGCAGGATCGAATATCTCGCCCAATGCCTCTATCTGCTCGACATTATGAGATTTCAGGATATCGAGCAGTTGGTCGTAAATAATCCGAATGCCCTTGACGAGCACGTCAAAATTCTCCGCCGAGTGTGCATTTTGCAGCGTATGCTCAAAGTTATCCAGGGCCGGCAGCAGTGTCTTGATGATTCTTTCCTTTTCATAGCCGATCGTATCGCTGATTTGTTTGGGCACACGCTTTTGGAAATTCGCATAGTCGGCGCTGACCCGCTGGAGCTGTGCAAAAAGCTCATCCTTCTCTTTCTGAAGAGATTCTATTGTATCGTGCCGCTCTTCCAATTTGTTTTCCTGCGTCTTACGCTCCTGTTGATCCGCACCTTGCAAATCTTCGGCTTTTGATTTTTCTTTTCTTCTATACTTCATCAGTGATTACCAAAGTGTATTTTCAGCCTCTCGAAGAAGCCTACGGATTTTGGAGAAATACGTTTATTCTCGGTTTTAGCGAATTCTCTCAGCAGATCCTGTTGCTGCTTATTAAGTCTCGCTGGTGTTTCGACCGTAATCTGGACGAGCTGGTCGCCTGTTCGATGCGTTCGAATGTCCGGCAGGCCCTGGCCCTTTATCCTGAAGATGCTGCCGTACTGGGTCCCGGGCGGAATTTTCAAACCCTTGGCCCCGTTGATGCTCGGCACATTAATTGTTGTTCCCAGGGCGGCCTGCGTAAAGCTGATGGGGACCACGGCGATCAGGTCATTGCCGTCGCGGTGGAGGAAGTCGTGCGGTTTGATCCTGACATAGCAATACAAATCGCCTCTCGGTCCTCCGCTTCGGCCGGGCTCACCTTCACTTACAACTCGAATACCCTGCCCTTCGTGAACGCCGGCCGGGATTTTGATATTGACGGTCCTCTTCTTCGGCACCCTGCCGGTGCCTTTGCATTTCTTGCAGGGATTGGTGATAATCCGCCCACTGCCGCCGCATTGTCCGCAGGTCGAGACCATCTGGAAGAAGCCGCCGCCCCTTGCGACCTGGCCGGACCCTTTGCAGACCGGACATTTGCCGGGCTTGCTGCCCTGTGCGCAGCCGGAGCCGTTGCATTCATCGCACAAATCCTTCCGTGTGAATTCAATGGTTTTCTCGGCCCCTTTTGCGATGTCGCTCAGTGTTAACTCGACTGCGGTTTCCAGGTCGTACCCGCGCGCCGGCCCTGCCCGGCGGCTTGAGCGTCTGCCCCTGCCGCCTCCAAAGATGCCGCCGAAGAAATCATCGAAGCCGAACATGCTGAAGATATCTTCGACGTTCATCCGGGAGAAGTCATGCATACCGGAACCGCGAAGACCTTCGTGTCCGAACTGGTCGTAGCGCTGGCGCTTGGTGGCGTCGCTCAAGACTTCGTAGGCCTCGGCGCACTCTTTGAATTTGGCTTCGGCTTCTTTATCATTCGGATTCTTGTCCGGATGATACTTCATAGCCATACGCCGGTATGAGCGCTTGATATCATCGGCGGAAGCCGTCTTGCCCACGCCCAAAACTTCATAGTAATCCCGTTTGGCCATAATCTTTGAAAGTGACTAAAGTGACTAAAGTGAGCTAAAGTGACTAAAGTGAATTGCAGCTTACCGCTACCGCTCTCAACTTTAGGCATTTTAGTCACTTTAAACTTTAGGCACTCAGACTTCTTATCTTACCGATCCGGCTATCGGCTCTTCGTCCTTGTCTTTCAACTCTGTAACCAACACATTGGTCGTCAGCATCAGTCCTGCTACCGAGGCGGCCATTTCCAGTGCGGTTCGAGCGACTTTTGCCGGGTCGATAATACCGGCTTTGAACATGTCGACGAACTGGCCTGTATTGGCATCATAGCCGATTTTCGGGCCTTTTCCCAGAAGTTGAGCTACAATCACATCGCCCTTCTCACCGCAGTTTTCAACGATTTGCATTGTGGGCGATTTAAGAGCTTCTATAACAATGTCAAAGCCGATTTTTTCATCGCCTCTTGCTTTGGCTTTGGCTTTTTCCACATCGGGAATCGCACGCAGGAAAACGACGCCGCCGCCTGCGACAACTCCCTGCTCGGCCGCGGCTCTCGTGGCGTGCAGCGCATCGTCCAGCAGGTCCTTGCGTTCCTTCATTTCCGCTTCGGTTGCAGCGCCGGCTTTGATAACGGCAACGCCGCCTGTAAGTTTGGCCAGTCTTTCCTGCAATTTTTCGCGGTCGTAGTCACTGGTTGTCTTTTCGATTTGATTTCGGATTTGATCGCAGCGGGCGGTAACGTCTTTTTTCTTGCCGGCCCCTTCGATGATCGTAGTTCTTTCCTTGTCCACGACGATTTTCTTCGCCTGGCCCAACTGCGACAGTTCGACTTTTTCGAGCTTGATGCCCAAATCTTCGGTGATGACCTGTCCGCCGGTCGTGATGCCGATATCAGCCAGCATCGCTTTCCTGCGGTCGCCAAAGCCAGGAGCCTTGACCGCACATACTCTTAATATGCCCTGCAGACGGTTAATAACCAGCGCCGCCAATGCCTCGCCCTCGACGTCTTCGGCGATAATCAATAGCGGCTTGCCTACCTGGGCCACTTTTTCAAGCAGCGGGATAATCTCGCGAACGTTCGATATTTTCTTTTCCTGCAGCAGAATATAGACATCTTCGAGAACAGTTTCGAGCGTTTCGGGATTGGTCATAAAGTACGGGGATATATAACCCTTCTCGAACTGCATACCTTCGACGACGTGCAGCTCGGTTTCCATGCCTTTGCCCTCTTCGACCTCGATAACGCCTTCCCTGCCGACCGCGTCCATGGCGTCAGCGAGCTTTTCACCGACTTCGGAGTCGTTGTTCGCACTGATTGTCGCCACTTTTGCAATGTCGTCGTGTCCTTTTACGGGAACGCTGGCCGACTTGATGTAATTTGACGCTGCTTCCGCCGCCTTGCTGATTCCGCGCTGAATGGCCATCGGGTTTGCGCCGGCCGTAACGTGCCTCAAGCCGCCTGCGTAGATTGCTTCTGCCAGAACGGTTGACGTTGTCGTACCGTCACCGACGACATCGGAAGTCTTGCTGGCGACCTCATTGACCATCTTTGCGCCCATGTTCTTGAACGGCTCGGGCAGCTCGATTTCCTTACTGACGGAAACGCCGTCCTTTGTCACCTTCGGGGAGCCCCAGCTTTTCTGGAGGATAACATTCTTGCCGGTCGGTCCGAGCGTAACCTTAACTGCTTGTGCTAATTGCGACACGCCGTCTTTGAGCTGTGCTCGTGCCGCATCGTTAAACATTAATTGTTTTGCCATTTTTATTTCCTCTTTTCAATTATTGGCTATTTTCCTTTTGCCCTGTCCTTTGTGCATCCGATTCTAAACGAATCTTTTATTTTTCGACAATTCCGAGAACGTCACTTTCTCTGATAATGACATATTTTTCCCTGTCGATCTCGATATCGCTGCCCATGTATTTTCCGTAGATTACTTCGTCGTTTTTCTTCACGGACATTTTGCCTCGCTTGCCGTCGTCGAGCAGTTTGCCCGGGCCGATAGCAACAACCTTGCCGATCTGCGGTTTTTCCTTGGCCGTATCCGGCAGAATTATCCCGCCGGCGGTTTTCTCTTCAGCTTCTGACTGCTTGATTACAATTCTATCATCCAGAGGTTTAAGGTTCATAACTCACTCCTTATCTATTGATTTCCATTTATTGATTATTTATTTTTAATTTCCAGCACGACAACCGTATTAACCGGATCCGTCGCCTTGGACGGCACCGTAACAACAATCTTTTCCCCGCTTGTACCCATCACGGGCAGTTTTGCTCGCTTCTTATCAGCCAGCAGGTAAGCCTTTTTAACCTTGTTTTTAAGGCCGGACACTTCAAGCTTTCCGTTTGCCGGCCAATCGAAAACGTGCAGATACAACTTGCCGGGCTTTGCAGTGCATCGGCCCCATGGGACCTCGCCCAGCGGGCTGGCCGTGGTTCCGTAAATGCTCTCGCTGTTGACCTTCATCCATTCACCTATGGCGGCCAAACGCTCGACACTGGGAGCAGGAATAAGCCCCTCGGCCGTAGGCCCTACGTTCAGCAGGAAGTTGCCGCCCTTGCTGGCAATATCTACCAGCTTATGAAGCAAATCCTCGCGTGACTTCCAATTATTATCGTAGGACTTGAATCCCCACGTGTCGTTCATGGTCATGCATGTTTCCCAATCGACACCCGGCAAACCGGTCGCGGGAATCTCCTGTTCGGGAGTCCCGTAGTCTCCGGCAAATTCGTCACTCTTACTGAGGCCCCGCATTCCCTGCCGGCCGTTGCCGACACGGTTGTTGACGATAACGTCCGGCTGGAGGCTGAGGCAGTAATCAAACATGTCCCAGCCATTTTCCCGGGTCCAGTCTTTGACCCATTCGCCGTCGAACCACATTATTCCAAGCGGCCCGTAATTCTGTACCAGTTCTTTTAGCTGCCCTTTCAGGTAGTACTCGACGTAGCGGTCAAAATTCGGATTGGACTTGCTCGTATCGTTATATCCCGGATAAAACGGCGCCTGCGCATCGGGATGGTGCCAGTCCATTATCGAGTGATAGAAGCAAAGTCTGATTCCCTGCTTGCGACATTCCTGAGCCAACTCGCCCAGAATGTCACGCTTGAACGGCGTGGCATCGACCACATCATAGTCGGTATATTTCGTATCCCAAAGGCAAAAGCCGTCGTGATGCTTACTGGTAATGACAATATACTTCATCCCTGCGTTCTTAGCGATTTGTACCCATTGTTCGGCGTTGAATTTGACCGGATTAAACTGCCCGGCGAGCGGTTCATATTCGGAGACAGGAATTTTAGCCCGCTCCATAATCCACTCACCGATACCGGAGACTTTTTCGCCTTTCCACTCGCCGGCCGGTACTGCATAAAGACCCCAATGGATAAACATGCCGAACCTGGCCTCATGCCACCACTCCATGCGTTTTTCTTTGCTCAGCGTGTTTTTTCCACCGCTCGAATCGACAAAAGACGTTTTGGTTCCTTCCTGCTGGCAGCCCGCAATCAACACTACGCATATTGCAGCGATCATTAGTGCCGGATATATTCGGCGGCAGATCGATCCGGCTCCGTTGCGTGTACGGATTGTCTTGTCTTTCATTATTTGCCTCTTTTTTTCTATTTAACGTTTTTCTGTACTGCTAAAACTTCTCAGCACTCGTTTTCTTTATTCGGACAGCGTCGAAACGATTTTCATTTCTCGCCGGCTTACATCATGCCGCCCATACCGCCCATGCCACCACCCATACCGCCCATACCACCCATGCCCGGGTCTCCGGCAGGCATCGCTGGCGTATCTGACGGTTTTTCGGTAACAAGGCAATCGGTTGTCAAAAGCAGTCCGGCGATGCTCACGGCGTTCTGCAGGGCAATGCGGGTAACCTTTGCCGGATCAATAATGCCGGCTTCCAGCAGGTCCTCGTATTTGTCCATGTTGGCATTGTAGCCGAAGCCGCCTTTGCCTTCCATTACGGTATTGACAGCGA
>Ga0265594_1003056_pt1 | contig 11370 bp, 8 predicted proteins | sample saktaG_11_FD_190147 | JGI IMG/M metagenome (GOLD analysis project Ga0265594, IMG submission 190147) | Saline water microbial communities from Sakinaw Lake, British Columbia, Canada - sak_2011_5_24_80m | ecosystem: Environmental > Aquatic > Non-marine Saline and Alkaline > Saline ... | reverse complement strand
AAGCCTTTATGGTTCTGTCCGAAGCCTATTATCCGAAAGGCTGGACGGCGACGATCGATTCCAAACCCACGCATATATACCAGGTGAACCATGTTCTGAGAGGCATAGAAATAGCAGCCGGTACGCACGAAATAGTATTTGAATTCAGACCCAAAAGCTATACCCGGGCTGCCGTCATATCTTCTGTTTTTACTTATCTGATATGGATTTTGATCGTTTGTAGTCTGATTTATAAATATAGATCTAAATTAGCATTTATAAAAAAGCATTAATCTGTATAAAATCACACACCTGGAGATATGCCCATGAAAATATCCATTTACCGTCATTCAAGCAATATAAAGCGCTTACTGTTAGTCCTGGCAATTATTCTGATTTTCTCACTTTTGAGGTATTCTCAGAATATCGTCAATAAGCTGCGCGAAGATTTGACCGAAATGATGCGGTTTTATGCCAGCGTATATGCTCAGGCTGCTAACGAGGAAAACAATCAGGATTTTAGCTTTATCTTTGATCAGATCATCCGGAAATCATCTGTACCAATGATTATTTCTTCGGAAATTGATAAAAATCCATCTGCCTGGCGGGGCGTCGGTATCGAAGAAATCGAACTAACCGCAGAAAAGCGAACAGTGCTGGAAAAAATGATGAAAGAGATGGACTCCGCCAATGCTCCGATCCCTCTCATATACAATGACTATAATTTGGGCTACATCCATTATGGGGACACAAATCTGATCCGTCAATTAGTGACGCTGCCATATGTGGAAATTTCCGTGGTTTTCTTGTTCATTTTTCTCGGCTATCTCACGTTTCAATTGATCCGCAGTAGTGAAAAACGCTCTATCTGGGTCGGAATGGCTAAAGAAACCGCCCATCAGTTAGGAACTCCCCTTACTTCGCTTATGGGCTGGGTTGAATTATTGAAAACAGATGCGCCGGACAACGACCACATCGATAAACTTACCAAAGATATTAAGCGGCTCGAAAAAGTGACTAACCGCTTCAGTAGAATCGGCTCTACACCAAATTTAAAAGTCACGTCCCTTAACCCGGTGATACAGGAAGCCGTCGATTACTATCGCCACAGATTACCCCAGTTGGGACCCGGCGTATCTATTACATTTCAACCGGGTGGTGAATATCAGGCTGTTATGAACAGGGATCTATTTATCTGGGCTATCGAAAATTTAATTAAGAACGCATTGGATGCGGTCTCACAGCAAAACGGTAAAATATTGATCGCTACGCAATTACTAAAAAACAACCAATGGATTGCTATTGACATCACCGATAATGGAAAAGGCATCCCTTCTAAAGATCGGAAAAATATTTTTCGCCCGGGTTACAGCACCAAGAAGCGCGGCTGGGGACTTGGACTCAGTCTGACAATGCGGATCATTAAAGAATATCACCACGGAAAATTACAGCTGTTAGAGAGTAAACCGTCCGAAAAGACCGTAATGCGTATATTGATTAAATGTAAATGACCTGATAGACATTTCGCCGATGTTTCTTAATATTAAACGCCACTTCCGATAACATTACCAGATTTAAGGTTGGTATAAGAATTTGATTCTCGTAAATTTCCCGATGTTATGATGATAAATGGTAAATGAATGTGGAATTATCTAATATTTTAACACCCGATCTTATACTTTACCCGGTCAAAGCAGCTACAAAAGAAGAGGCAATTTCCCAGATGGTTGATGTACTGGTGAAAAACGGAAAACTGACCGAAGCGGAAGAGGCTAAAACCGCCGTCTATAAACGGGAAGAACTCATGACCACCGGTATCGGCAAAGGTGTTGCGCTGCCTCACGGGAAGTACGCTAACATTAATGAAGTGCTTGTGTCATTCGGAATTTCCAAAGAAGGTATCGACTTTGAAGCCATTGACGGATTACCGGTAAATATCTTCGTTCTGCTGCTAACACCTGAACAATATCCAAGTAAACATCTGAAACTGCTAAGCAAGTTCTCACGCATGTTGAATATTGACGCTTGCCGGGAAGAATTATTAGCGGCGGATTCTGCCGAAAAGATCGCCAAAATATTATACCTGTATGATGAAAATACGCAAGCCGGTTCCCGTTAATACAATGACCTTAAGATTATTAAAATTCAATCCAGCCAACATTTAAACAAGATAAAGGACATACTGTGTATCGCAGAATAAAAGGCACAAAAGATATATTACCGGACGAGATATACCAGTGGCAATATGTCGAAAAAATTATTAGCGAACGTCTCGAACGGAATAATTATCAGGAAATCCGAACTCCTTTGTTTGAAGTGACGGAACTTTTTACCAGAGGGGTTGGTCCCGATACCGATGTTGTTTCCAAAGAAATGTACACCTTCCTGGATAAAGGCAATACGAGTCTGACACTGCGCCCGGAATTGACCGCGCCCGTAGTAAGAGCCTTCATTCAGAATAATCTCAGCCAGATAAGCCCGGTAACAAAATTGTACTATTTCGGTTCCCTTTTCCGCCAGGAACGTCCGCAGAAAGGGCGCCTGAGACAATTCACCCAGTTTGGCTTTGAGATCATCGGTTCTGAATACCCCGAAGCCGACGCCGAGGTGATTCAAACCGTATACGATATTTATACTCAGTTGGGGATAAATGATCTCGTAGTTAGAATTAACAGTATCGGCAGCCGGGATAGCCGAAAACAATACCTTAAAGTTTTGAAATTTGCCTTAAAACCATACATCAAGGATTTTTGTCCAACCTGTCAGGAACGAATGGATAAGAATATTCTTCGTCTTTTCGACTGCAAGGTTGAAAATTGTCATAAAATTCTCGATAAACATGCTCCATCTATAATCGATCATCTCGATACGGAAGATGCACAGCATTTTGAAGAAGTGAAATCCCTGCTGGATGCCGCTTATGTCCCGTATGAGGTCGATAATAAATTGGTCCGCGGATTAGATTATTATACCCGCACGACCTTCGAAATTACCAGTTCTCTGCTGGGCGCTCAGGATGCCATCTGCGGCGGCGGGCGTTATGATCATCTGATAGAAGACCTTGGTGGTGCACCCACACCGGCTGTAGGAGTCGCCTCAGGGATAGAACGCCTGCTTATGATTTTAAATGAGGACCGGGCAATTCCGGAAAAAGAAATCAATCTGATCTATATTGCTGTTTTAGGTAATAATGCCCGCCAGGTGGCTTTTAATATTGCCACAACATTACGTTCACGCGGTCTTCGGGTTGAATTGGATTTTCTGCGCCGCTCGCTCAGAGCACAGATGCGCGACGCCGGGAAAAAACAAGCCCGCTGGGTGGCTATTATCGGGGAGGATGAGATTCAGAAAGACAAAATCCTGCTGAAAAACATGGCTACCGGCGAACAGATAGAAATCCAATTATCACAGGCTGCCGATCAGATTGAAGCCGCCACTAAATAAATTGGCTTTTATACCACATTATTTTCACAATCTTTTTCGCTGATGCCGTTATTACCATTTCCAATCGAAAATCGTTATTACCGCTACAGCACATATCTGCGTCAAACTTTTGGCGAAAAAGTTTATAGAATAGCTCTGGATGCCGGATTCACCTGCCCGACCCGCGACGGGCGTCTCGGAACCGGAGGGTGTCTCTATTGCAATAACGCCAGCTTCGCCGCTGACCGTTCAGAGAACTTAAAATCTGTTCGGGATCAGTTGATCGAAGGAATAGAACGGTCTATAAAACACCGAAAAGCCAGGAAATTCCTGGCTTACTTCCAAGCCTACACCAATACCTACGGCTCTGTCAAATATCTGGAAAAACTGTATCGCTCTGTTCTTGATATTCCAGACGTTGTAGGAATCCTGATAGGTACACGTCCCGATTGTATTAATGATGATATTCTTGCTTTATTGCATGATATTAGTCAACACACATACGTTTCAATCGAATACGGCATTGAATCGGTGTACGATAAAACCCTCCTTTGGGCGCACCGCGGTCATAACTTTGACAGAACCCGACGAACAATCGAACAGACAAAGCAATTTGAATTGCATATCGCCGGACATATTATTTTCGGCTTCCCCACCGAAGCCAGAGACGAAATCCTGAAATCCGCCGCTATCCTAAATGATCTTGAATTAGACGCCCTGAAAATCCATCACCTTCATGTTGTGAAGCAAACGGCATTGGCTGATCTTTTTGCGCAATCTCCCTTTCCACTTTTTACGGCGCGGGAATGGATCAAACTCGTCTGTGATTTTCTGGAACGGCTGAGACCAAATATTGTGGTCCAGCGCCTCGTGGGAGACGCAAAACCTGGTACGCTAATCGCCCCAAAATGGAAAACACTGAAAGTGGAGCTGCTCCGGAAAATTCAAGCGGAATTAGCCAAGCGGGGGACTTTTCAGGGATATAGATTTAAAGATGATGGAAGTTGAGGCGGGGAAAGTAGTTGTATGGTTGTTGTAAAATCGTTGTATAGTAGTACCACCCAATGAATTGCCTGCCTGGCGCCCGCCTGCCGTCAGGCATGGCAGACAGGGGTGGTTAACCTTTGGGATGATATAATGGAAAATCAGCCCCAATTTCCCCAAAGGGATGCCTTCGGCACAAATTTCAAATATGATGGTTTCGTAAAAAGTAGATTATATGTGTCATCCTGAGGGAAGCGAAGCGACGAAGGATCTCGTCGATAATTGACTGAGATTCTTCTCCGATAAATCGGGGTAAGCTACTCGTACCTCGTTCAGAATGACAGTTTTTTATACTTTTTACGATTTCATCAAATATCAAATCTGTTATCTGGAGTGGTAGAGTGACAGAATTCACCCAATTAACTAATTAACCAAAATTAGTCGGCTAATCTCCCGAATGAATTCGGGGTGAGTTTAGGACTTTGTCGACCACCCAATGAATTGCCTGCCTGGCGCCCGCCTGCCGTCGGGCATGGCAAACAGGGGTGGTTAATCTTTGGGAGGATATGATGAGAAATTCAGCAGGTAAAATATTAACCTGAAATGTAATATGCTGAGTAATAACTAAAAATATTGCGCAAATCCTAAATGTTTTTATATATTTATGTTGAAGTATTAGCAGAGGAATATTATGGATAAAAACTCAAACTCCTTGTTGATTTTCAATGTGGGCGAGCAAAAATACGCGCTCTATCTGTCCGCCGTTGAACGAGTCGTGCGGATTGTCGAAATAACGCCCCTGCCTGAAAGCCCGGCGGAGGTCGCCGGTGTCATTGACCTGGAGGAACAGATAATTCCGGTGTTTGATATGCGTAAAAAACTCAATTTACCCGCCCGGGATTTAAATTTATCAGATCAGTTGATTATTGCCAACACGTCGCGGCGCAAAGTTGCGCTCTGGGTGGAGAATGTCAATGACGTCGAAGTTACGGCTGAAGATGAAATAGTTCCGGGCTCCAAAATACTTGCCGGTATGGAGCATATTGACGGTGTCGTAAAATTAAAAAACAGCGATATTGCGCTCATTTATAATCTCGATAGGTTTCTGCATCTCGATGATGAAAAGAAATTGCATAAACTTTTGGATAAAAAAAAAGAGAAAACAGCTAAGAAAAAATGATCACCCGCACTATCCCCATTGAAACGCTCGACCGAGTCAGTAAATATATAGCCGCGCACTTCGGGCTAAATTTCCCCCGCGAGCGCTATAAGGAATTGGAAAGAGGATTGATATCCGCCGCGCACGAGATTGGTTGCCATGATGTTAAAGATTGTATACAGGAGATACTTTCAACCGAATTATCATCGGAACAGATTGAGGTACTGGCAAGCTATTTGACTATCGGAGAGACCTGTTTTCACCGCGAACACAAGAGCTTCGATGCTTTCCGGAACCATATTTTACCGGAGCTGATTAATTCACGCAAGAACAACGAGCGTAAAATACGGATCTGGAGCGCCGCCTGCTCATCGGGTGAAGAAGCCTATACAATCGCAATCATAATTAGAGAGATGCTTGACAATATTCAGGATTGGAATGTTACGATATTGGCGAGCGATATCAATATCCGTGCTTTAAAAAAAGCCGAACAGGGTATTTATACCGAATGGTCATTCCGACACGTGCCTCCGGGATTTAAAGAAAAATATTTCAAAAAAAGGGCTGATAAAAAGTACGAGATTTTACCGGATATTAAGAAGATGGTGTCATTTTTCTATCACAATTTGATCAAAGACAGTTATCCGTCGCTGCATAATAATACCAACGCCATGGATGTCATATTTTGCCGGAACGCCATCATGTATTTCGGGCTGAACGAACGACGAGAGGTTGTCCGGCGCTTTTATCAGTCATTATCAGAGGGAGGTTGGATATTTGTAAGCCCTGCGGAAGCTTCACAGCAGCTTTTTGCCCGATTCGTGACAGTGAACTTTCCCGGCGCCGTTCTCTATAGAAAAATTTCGGTGCAAATGAAAAAAACCGGGATTCAGCCCGGTGTTAAAATAATCGGCTCCGAAGAACAAAAGCAAACGCCCTCAGTTTCTAAGCGTCGGTCTATTTTCCGACCCGGAAGCGAACCGGAAGGCACAGAACGTAAAAAAACCGCCGCTGGATCTTTGAAAAAGGTTCTGTCGGAGCAGCTGCAAGCCACTTACAAAGACGCCCTGGATAATTTTCTAAACGGACGCTATCGGGAAGCCGTCGCTACGCTTGAACAGCTAATAGCGCAGAATGAAAATATTGATAAGGCAACTATTCTCATAGCGAAAGCCAAAGCCAACCAGGGCATTCTCAAAGAGGCGCTGGAATGGTGCGAAAAGGCGCTGGCAATGGATAAACTCAATCCCACGGTGCACTATCTGCGCGCAACTATCCTGTTGGAGCAGGATAAAGTTGAGGAAGCGCGCCAGGCGCTCAACCGGGTGATTTATCTTGATCACAATTTTATTCTTGCCCATTACACGCTCGGCAATCTTGCGCATCTTCAGGGCAATCGGGCGGCGGCGGAGAGACATTTTAAAAATACTCTGGATTTGCTCAAAAATTGTAAACAAGATGATGTTCTACCTGAGTCGGAAGGAATTTCTGCCGGAAGATTAAGAGAGATCGTCGCTTCGATGCTGGTAAGGTTGTTGTAAGGTGGTTGTATGGTTGTTGTATAGTAGTTGTATAGTTGTTGTATAGTAGTTGTATGGTAGTTGTATGGTAGTTGTAAAGTGATGGAAGTTTTAATCGTTATCTTTCCCACAGGTAAAACGTTAACCACCGGCTTTAGCCGGTGGAAAAGGGTGAATTCTACCCCAGCTCCCGACTTTCTCGAAGAGACTTCTTGCGGAGTAGTCGGCGGTGAAGGATTTTTTATGGTTGCTAAATTCATTTATTTAGAATAAAATTAAACAAGAAGATAAGTTTGCCGATAGAGTTGTTTTTTTATCAGAGGTTGAAATTGGAAAGCAATAGCTCGAAATCCCTGTCTGCGAATCCACAAGGCGAAATAAAGCGGAGCAAAACCTTTGATTGGGTGGAAGTACATCGTAAACTCGACGAAACCAGGAACGCCATTGAACGCGGCTTTAGGCCCGGCGATAAGGAAAAGAGGTCTATACTCAAAGAACGGGCCAGAAGCTTAGCCCGGAAACCCGCGGGCGATCGTAAAGAAGCCGATAGCATTACGGTCACCGAGTTTCTCTTAGCCGACGAGCATTACGCCATCGAATCAAAGCACATTCACGGAATATATCAGATCAAAGAATTTACACCACTGCCCTGCACGCCGCCCTTTATTTTCGGAATCGTCAATATTCACGGTGAGATTATCTCGGTCAGCGATATCAAGAAGTTTTTCGATCTGCCGGAACAAGGAATAACCAATCTCAATAAAATCATAGTCATTCAAACCGGGCAAATGGAGTTGGGCATCCTGGCCGATGAAATCATTGGAGTAAAAACAATTTCGGTTAAGGAAATTCAAGTCTCTTTGCCGACTCTAATGGGCATTCGGGAAAAATATCTGAAGGGCGTCACCAAAGAGCGACTTATCATTCTCGACGCCGTTAAATTTCTATCCGATGAATCGATTATCATAAACGAAGGAATATCTACATAAAAGAAATAACGCTGGAGGTCAATGATGATAAAGTGGTATCGAAACAGCAGTGTGGTTGTAAAAATTATAGCCGGAACGCTTTCTATTATTTTTATCATGGCGCTGTGCTGGCTGATTGTTACCTATACTTTAATGAGTATAACCGGTAAATACTCTGAAATCCGCGCCACCGCCAACCGGATTAACGCTCAAATGCTGGAATCCCGACGTCAGGAGAAAAACTTTTTGATTCGCGATTTGACCAATCCGGAATTTTTCGAAAAAGGCAACACAAAATATCTCCAGAACCATTCCAGGGAGGTTGAGACATTATTAAATGAAATAAAAACTCTTGCGGATCTGGCTCCCGATGAAAAAGATCGCGCACTCCAAATGAGTGAATTAGTGGCAAAATACAATGAAGAATTTCTGGAAATGGTGAACGCCTACCGGACATTAGGATTCCGCGATTGGGGTCTGGAAGGGCAGTGGCGCCGCCTGATCAGAGAGATTGAACAGACTCTGGAAAAGGAGAAGGATCTTAGCCTTCAAAATTTATTGCTCCAGGTCAGGCGTGATGAAAAAAACTATCTTTTGACAAAAGATAAAACCTTGATTGATGACATTAATAACAGTCTGAAAAATTTGGAAATAAAGGTCAACCAATCAAATCTCAGCAAGAAAAACAGGATTATCGGTAATCTTAAACAGTATGGAGCCGCTTTTCAGAAATATGTGGAACTGCAGGAAAAAATCGGTCTCACAGAAGAGACCGGCTTGCGAAAGGATATAATTTTAGCAATGCGCGCAACAGAGCCGTTAATAGATAAGGTTCTCGAAGATAATGTCGTTATCAGCAGAGCGGTTAATAGAAAAGTGATTTGGTGGAGTTTGTTAATCATCATTATTCTGACCGGTTTCAGTGGAGTCGCAGCCTACTTCATAGGCACGGGCATCATTGGACCGCTAAAACCGCTTTCCGCCATTGCCGAGAAAGTGTCACACGGCGAACTGGATTTTAATGTTTCGACAATCAAGAACAACGATGAAATTGGCAAGATGACAAAGGCATTTTCACATTTGGCGGAGTATATCAAGGAAATCGCCAGAGTGACCCGATTAGTATCCGAAGGCGATATGACGGTTGAAATCAAACCCAAATCGGAAAAAGACGTCTTGAATAATGCCCTCGTTAATATGGTTGCACGTATAAAAAATCAAATTGTCATTATTAATGAAACCGTTCATAACCTTGTAACAACCACCAGCGAACTTGCCTCCACGACGTCGGAATATGCCGCCTCCGCAGCCGAAACTGCAACGTCGGTCAGCGAAACCACCTCCTCCACAGAAGAGGTGCGGCAGACAACCGAAATGTCAAGTCAAAAGGCGCATCAGGTATTGGAAAAGGCTCAAAGTACCCAAGAGGTGTCCAAAGATGGGATCAGAGCTACGCGCGAAACGATTGAAAGCATGCAGCAGATCAAGTCTCAGGTGGAAATTATCGCCGAAAACGTTGTGAAACTCAGCGAGCAAAATCAGGCGATTGGAGTGATCATTGCCGCCGTTGACGACATAACCGAGCGTTCCAACCTCCTGGCGGTGAATGCTTCAATCGAGGCGATCAAAGCCGGCGAGCAGGGTAAGGGATTCTCAGTTGTGGCGCAGGAGATCCGAAATCTCGCCGACCAATCCAAGCAGAGCACTAAAGAGATCAGAGCAATTCTTGATTCTATCCAAAAAGCCACCAGTGCAGCGGTGCTTTCCACCGAGCAGGGCAGCAAAACTGCTGACGCCGGCGTAAAGAAAGTCACTAAGTCTGGTGAAGTCATTGAAACATTAGCTGACAGTATCGAAGAGACAGCTCAGTTATCCACCCAAATTGCAGCTTCCGCTTCTGAACAGCAGGTCGGTATGGAGCAAATAACAGTCTCAATGGAAAGCCTCAAACAAGCCGGCATACAGAATACTGAAGGTTCCAAACAGCTGGAAGAGGCTATCGCCGATTTAAAAGATATGGGAAAATCATTGGAAGAGATGATCTCTCTTTTTAAAATTTAAGCGTCGGGATTTTAGATGAGTAACGATAAGGAAGAATTTCTCAGGCGCTTGATGGAGGCATTCCGTCAGGAAGCGGCGGAGAGAATGGAGTCGCTGTCGTCGGGCTTGCTTGAGCTGGAGAAAGCCCCGCCGGACAGGAAAGCCGAAATCGTTGAGGTAATATTTCGCGAAGCCCATAGTCTGAAAGGCGCGGCGCGTTCGGTCAATTTGACCGCTGCCGAAGAGATCTTTCATTCTCTCGAAAATGTCTTTGCGGCATTGAAACGCAATGAGATTGAAACACCGCCCGAATTTTTTGACGCAGTGCATGCAATTGTGGACGCCACCAGGGATTTGTTAAATACTCCATCGCCGGATAAAAAGACAGTTGAGGCGATATTGCGGCAAATTACCGATTTGCAAGCCGGTAAGTATGCCCGCAGAGTCAAGCCGGAAGCCGCGCCTGTTCTTGATAAGAAGAAGCTGATGTCGCAACTTGCGGATATCCGGCAAAAGCGGCAGAAAACCGGAGAAAGTAAAATACCTGAAAAGGCGCCGGAGGAGCCGGTCGTTCAAAAACCGCCCGCCGCGCCGACGGCAGAAACCCTGCGAATATCTATTGCCAAACTGGAAGCGCTGTTGCGCCAGGCTGAAGAGTTTATTTCCTTCAAGCTGACGGAGCATTACCGGTATGCCGCCCTGCTGGATTTATCGGATGATATGACCGCTTTGGAAAAGGGGCTGGGAAAATCTTGCGGCGCCGTAAAGCGGAGTCAAAAGGAGAATACCGGCAGCCCGGGGATAAGCTCCGCTACGGCAACTTATGATATGGTCACCGAAGAATTGAAGTCTCTCAAAGTTAAACTATCTGATTTATCCAAATCCGTTAAGAGCGATCTCTATCTGCATAGCCTGATGGTGGACGACCTTATTCGGGAAGCCCAGAAAGTTTTGATGCTGCCGGCGGCGACGGTTCTCAATATTTTTCCCAAAATGGTGCGCGATCTCTCGCGTGACAAAGGCAAAGAGATTGAAATAACGATTACGGGCGAAGAGATCGAAATTGATAAAAGAATTCTGGAGGAGATCAAAAATCCGCTGATCCACATCGTCAGAAATTCAATTGATCACGGCATTGAAAAACCCGATGACCGGGTGCGCAAAGGAAAGAGTAAAACCGGACAGATCAATATTTCAGTGCTGCAGGAAACCGGCGGTAAAGTCGAAATTGTCATTACCGACGACGGCGCCGGCATTAATATTGAAAAGGTCAAAAAAACTGCTCTTAAAAACGGCG
>Ga0265594_1003052_pt1 | contig 11379 bp, 10 predicted proteins | sample saktaG_11_FD_190147 | JGI IMG/M metagenome (GOLD analysis project Ga0265594, IMG submission 190147) | Saline water microbial communities from Sakinaw Lake, British Columbia, Canada - sak_2011_5_24_80m | ecosystem: Environmental > Aquatic > Non-marine Saline and Alkaline > Saline ... | reverse complement strand
AGCAGCGTACTACGATCATCAACCATGGTCCCGATCTGCAACTGACCAACAATTTCGCGCAAAACAGCCTTATCATGCGTTAATGGACAGGCAGAAAGAACACCATTACCAAAAACAACAATACCCAGCGCATCATGCACGCGTTGATCGATAAAACGCAGCGCTTCTTGCTTGGCAATCTCAATACGTGAACGCCGGTCATTCATGTCGTCAAAACAAGCCATACTCCCAGAAGCATCAAGAGCCAAAACAATATCTATTCCATTGACCATTACTTGTGTTCGTTTGTCCGGCAACTGTGGTTTGGCAATCAAAAAAGCAAGCAATATCAAAATTAATAAGCGAAAAATAAAGAAAACCACGCGAAAAAACGAAGATGCAGCACCGGCATTTTTTGCCAAATAATGCGCCAAACTGTAACGATACTGAACTGGTTTGTAAAACCAAAAACGGTACAAAGCTGCACCGAGTAACAACGGTACCAAAAAATACAAAAGATACGCGTATTCCAGACGCAATGAATCGTTAATAATCATTAAAACACCTATTAGTCGTTATAAAGTATAGTTAGCACGGCTAGTTTTTCAAGCCGACAGTATTAAATTTAAAATCTTGCAAACGCTGTCAACACAAGCGTATGATTAGAGTATAAAGTAAAAAATAAGCCACAAAATGGGGGTGGTATGAATAAAGTTTATTATATGTTTTTGCTTTTTGGCGTTTTTGCAAGCCAAGCAAACGTGATCGTGACATTCAAGAACGAAAGCAGTATTGATGTGACTTTCAAATGTAACGCCCCAGAGAAACCAGGTGCAAGTTACGACAGCGTAATAACGCAAGTTGTAAATGCCAGTGCCCCACAGATCAGCAAAACCTGCACCAATACAGATAGCATCACCATCACCGGTCAGGGATTTCAGTGCGCCACGACTAAAAAGGGTTTTAACAATGACAAACTCCCAAGTTTGTCCGAGGGAAGCATAACCCTCACCCTTGAAACCAACGACATCGCCTCTGGTGAACCAAACCTAAAAACTGGAGAAAAAACGCTCAAATGTTGCTGAAATAACGAAATGCAGCGAAGTCAACACATAACGCATCAAAATTTAAATACCACCAGCAAAACGTAAATTGCTTAACCTGCCAGCCTCTGGTATACTTAAAATAGTATTTTTGAAAGGGTTTTATTGATTTAAGTTTTTACTGTTTCTTCACAAAATGTCCGTTGTTTTTATAATTAGTATTTTGTTTTTTTATCTATTGAGTTTTATTAATGAATATCTACGTTGGAAATCTTTCTTATACCACAACCGAAGATGGTCTCAAAACCTTATTCGAAGCACATGGTACCGTTGAATCTTCTCGCATCATCACCGACAAAATCACTGGCAAATCTCGTGGTTTTGGCTTTGTGTCAATGACTAATGACGAAGAAGGCAACAATGCCATTCAAGCATTGAATAACTTCGAATATGAAGGCCGTACTTTAACCGTCAGCCAAGCAAATAATCCTGGTGACCGTCCTCATCGTGAAGGTGGCCCTCGCCATTACGGACAAGGTGGTCGTGGCGGATTTAGTCGCGGTGGTGGTCAAGGTGGTCGCGGTGGTCGTTTTGACCGTGGCGATCGCTTTTAAATTATTAGGCGATTTATAAACCAAACGGGCCAAGAATTTTCTTGGCCCGTTTTCGTTGTTGACCATTCGACTCTCTTCTAAAACTGATTTTTTTTGAAATAACTGATAATTTGACTTTTCGGTAGGTGAATCTTTATGCTAGTGGCAAGGACGGGGGGGCCAAAATATATGTGTGCGCAAAAAAATATGAAAAAACTAGTAATTGTTGAATCACCAGCCAAAATAAAAACAATAGCAAAGTTTATTGGAAAAGACTTTGCCATCATGTCCACGCTTGGCCATGTCAAAGACTTACCTACCAAAACGCTAGGTATAGCTTTAGAACAACCAATAAAATTCACGTATGTTGTTCTACCTGGTAAAAATAAAACGATTCAGGACATCGTGCGACAAGCAAAAAGCTGCGAGGAAATCTATTTGGCACCAGACCCTGACCGGGAGGGAGAAATTATCGCGTGGCACGTTGGTCAAGAAATAGCAAAAGTTCTTAAAAAAGGCGCACAAATACACCGCATCAGCTTTAATGAGATTACGCAGCCGGCTATTATCAAGGCATTAGAACATCCAACAGAAATTGATCTGAAAAAAGTCGCTGCACAACAGGCACGAAGAGCTCTTGATCGTTGGGTTGGCTATGAAGTTTCCCCAATTTTGTGGCGAAAAATTCGCAAAGGACTCTCTGCAGGACGCGTACAATCAGTTGCACTAAAGCTCATTGTTCATCGTGAAGAAGAAATTAAAAATTTTAAACAGCAAGAGTACTGGTCAATCGATGCCGATTTCACCAACAAAGACAATATTATTCGCGCTCCACTCACCCACGTACACAACAAAAAAATAGAAATTCCTGATAAAAAACATGCCGATGAACTCACAAAGAAAATTAAGCAACAGCAGTTTATTATTAGTGACATTCAGGACAAGCAACGCAAAAAAAATCCTTACCCACCGTTTATGACCAGTTCTTTACAACAAGCTGCCTATAATCGCTTGGGCTTTTCAGTAAAAAAGACCATGACACTCGCGCAACAACTCTATGAGGGCGTCGACGTTAACAATGAGACGGTTGCGCTAATAACCTACATGCGTACCGATTCGCTACGCATCGCCAACACGGCGTTAGAAAGCACACGTTTTTTTGTGAAAAATACGTACGGAGACGATTACGTACCACCAAAACCGCTGGTTTATCAAAAAAGCAAAAAAGCCCAAGATGCGCACGAGGCGATCCGTCCAATTGACATTGCTAAAACTCCCGAACAGTTAAAAAAGCATTTGAGTAATGACGAAGCACAATTATACACCCTGATTTGGCAACGATTTGTCGCAAGCCAAATGACACCAGCACTTTACGCACAACGACAAGTAACCATTACGGGTGGCCCATTTGACTTTAAAGTCACTGGTTCAACATTATTGTTTGATGGTTTTCTAAGAATATACAGCGCCGAAGAAGACGAAAAAGAAAAAAAAGTGATATTGCCACCAAATATTGCAGTTAAAAACACGCTTCTACTCAAAAAACTTGATCAAAAACAACATTTTACACAACCACCAGCCCGCTATACTGAAGCATCTCTTGTAAAAGAATTAGAAAAAGAAGGTATTGGCCGGCCAAGTACATATGCAAATATTCTCACCACTATCCGCAAAAGAGATTACACGACGTTGGACGAAAAAAAACAATTTGTTCCAACGCCCTTGGGCACCGAAGTAACAACACTTCTTGAAAAAAACTTACCCAAAATTATGAACACGAAGTTTACGGCACTCATGGAAGAAGATCTAGATAAAATTGCCGAAGGTTCCATGGAACGTGATACGTTGCTAAACGAATTTTATACCGAATTTCGCAGCGATGTTGATAAATTCGCCGATATTAAGCATACCAAACAAACAAAACCAACGGCACTCATTTGTCCCCGTTGCGGCAAAGAACTCGTTATTCGCTCAGGCAGAGCCGGAGAATTTGTCGGCTGCACGGGCTTTCCAACGTGCAAATTTACCAGCAATTTTATCACTGCCGAAGATGGCACCATCGTACTCACCGAACGTGAAGAACCAAAAATACTGGATAAAACCTGCCCAGAATGCGGCAAGCCACTTCAAGAACGTATTGGCAGATATGGCCATTTTATAGCATGTTCTGGATATCCAGCATGTAAGTATATTTACCAACCAAAAGCGCCATTTGCTTGCCCGTTATGCAAACAAGATGTTGTACAAAAAAGTTGGCGCGGTGGTAAATTCTGGGGCTGCAGCAATTATCCAAAATGTCGTTTTGCTATCTTTGGCGAAATAGAAAATACACCGTGTCCAAAATGCCATGCCCCATTTTTGATTAAAAAAACTGCAAAAGATGGTAGCGTAACTATTTCCTGTTTTAACAAAGAATGTGGATACAGTCTCACAGAACCCGTTTCTTAAGAATTTTTTTATCTCGAATTCCCTCGTCCAATTGAATCTCGTATGCTCGCGCCAGAATTTTGCCAAGTTCTGGCCCCGGCTGGACATATTTGAGCAAATCACGCCCAAGTAACACTGGCTTTTCCGGTTCTTTGTACACAGCATATGCTCGCGCTCTGCGCGCAAAAAGCAACTCGTAACGAGCACCTGCACGCAATAATTTATGACTTTTTGGATTGCGAGCAAGCTTATCAATACGCGCAAATTTTCCAAGAAGTTCAAGAGTTACTTCAGGCGCCAGTTCGCTTGCTAATCTTTTGTATGCCGCTGGTTTTGCTTTATTGGCAATAAATTGTCCCGGCTTCATGTGATGCTTAACAATTTTGCACACCCCCGCAATTAATTTTTGATCTTGTGTAATGCGTTTTAATAATTTTTTGGCTAGCGGAACTCCAAATTCTGCATGTCCATAAGCAGACACACCACCATCAGGCCATTTTTTAGAGGTATCTTTTTTGCCCAAATCATGCACAAGCGCAGCCCAGCAAAACAATAATTTTTCGTGCTCAGAAATATTTTTTATACCTGCAATCCCATCTAATACCTGCATAATATGCGTGTACACATCACCCTCAGGATGCTTAACAGGATCCTGTGCAACGCCAATAGTATCATAAATTTCTGGCAAAACATCTTGTAAGCGATCGATAGAACGAAGCCAATTAAACCCTAAAGATGGACATTTGGATCTCAAAAATAATTTTTTAAATTCTTCTTCGATACGCTCACGTGAAACCCCAGAGATATCCATCTTTGCACACAAGCTATTTAATTCTTCATCTGGTTTCATGCCAAAACGACCAACAAACTGCATAACTCTAAAAAATCGTAATGGATCTTCAACAAATTTGTTCTTATCCGGCGTACGCAATATATTTAATTTTAAATCACGCATACCACGAAACGGGTCAACCAATTCACACGTTTTTAGATTTAATCCCATTGCATTAATCGTCAGATCACGACGAGAAAACGCCATGCGAACATCAAGTAATGGATTAATTTGCACCAATGGTTTACGTCCGGCACTGTCAATACGCGGAACCGACCAATCCACATTGAGACCCTCTATGCGTATCACACCAAATGATTTACCAACTAATGATAGCTGACCATGCTTTTTCAAAATCTTTTGAATTTGGGCAATTTTAAGGCCATGCACTTCAATATCAAAATCCTTCGGCGTCAGATTCAAAAACAGGTCACGCACAGCACCACCAATCAGCAATACGCGACCACCATTTTGCGTTATTTCATTCACAATGGCACTAATAACTGGATATTTTATCAAAAAATTTTTAACTATGTTCAGCGATTTTTTTGTAATTTGCGCCGAAATCACACAACTTCGGTTTTCTTTTTGCTTCATATGGTAACCCTCATAAAAACAAAGCACCTATCATCTTAGCACAGTCTATAAAATACGCTTTAAATTTTTTAAATACCAATAGGAATTCTTGAAAATTATTTTTTGATAAAAACTCATAAAACTGTTAGAATATGGTAAATGTAGGTTTTTTGGAGGTAAATTTTCATGTCATATACTAAAATAATAGTGCATATATTTTTGACGATATGCATAAGTTCACTGGCACAAACATCACTCTATCTTAATCACGAACTACAGAACCAAGCACTTGCCAGACACGGCTCACAGGATGCCGATCAGGAATACCAGGAGCTGGCCGAAGAAGCATTCAATGATGTCGGAATACCGGGTGAAGAACGAACAACCATCAAACAACTTTCACCATTATCAATAGATTACACGTATGCTGCTGCATGCACCTGCGCAGGGCAAATTTTTGTTAACCAACCATATCTTCAACAATGTTCAACTGCATCAAGAAGAATGACCATGTTCCATGAAGTTTTTCATAAGCTCCAAACCGACGCAAACGGAAAAATAAACTGTATCAACCCAACATACCAACATCCCGAAAAAGAGGCTGACTTAAAAGGCGCACTCGCTGGAAATTGTTACAAATGTACGCGTGCGCTTGCCGCCGCACGACCATCTAAAAAAAGCACAACCACCAAAGCATTAAGGGAACTAGCGAACGGCTATGCCACACGCGAAGAACTTCTGGTAATTGCTGCGCAACAAAAAGCATCTGGTGCACTCTGCAAGTATCACAAAAAATAATTTTTAATCGCCCAAAATAAAATTCAAAAAAAACTCTTGCATTAGTAGTAGTAGTAGTACACTTTCAAGTGTAAAGTTAATGTGTTTGTTCCATGTTAAAAAATGGAGGTGCAGAATGAATTACGGTAAAACTTTTACAATATTTTCAATTGCTATGCTATTCAGCTTGTCGCTGAAAGGCAAAAGCTTTTACACTTTTGGATATGTTCGCGAATCAGCTAATAGTAAAAGTTCTCTCGTACCACTATTTGACAAGGGTGCAGCAATGATCAGTGTCTCCCACGCCAAACGCCTAGAGCGACAAGACTATGGACCACTAAGTGATGGGGCATGGCCAGCGGCTTGCTGGGACTTTTATAACAATACTCACTGTTGGCCATATAAAGTAGGAATATCAACATATAAGACTGGCTGTCTTAATCACCCAGGAGGCCTTTTCGATTGCACTAGTAATGAAGCTGATTGGGACAAAGTTGGTTATAAAGGCCAAAGTTACAAGTGCCAATAATCACTTAATTACTTTTTGAAACTATCTTTTTAAAAATCGATCATGCTGGGTGTCCGACATGATCGATTTTTGAGAGAATTTTTGTTCTGGGTTAAATTTCTAGCAGTGAATTCTCTACTTAACTCTCAAACCATCAGCAACACGTTGGTGTGGCTGGATAAATGGTGAAATAGTACCGTCGGGTACACACAACAACATACCTTGCGACTCCAAGCCCATCAACATGCGCGGTTTAAGATTAACAACAAATAAACCCTGTTGACCAACAAGCGTTTCTGGTTTATAAAACGCCCGAATGCCCGCAAGTATTTGCCGTTCTCCATATGGACCGCAATTAACTTTCAGCTTGAGCAATTTGTCAGATTTTTCAACAATATCGGCATGCACAATCGTACCAGTTACTATGCAAACTGACGAAAAAGTCTCGATAGAAATTTCAGAAACAACTGGTACTTGTGCCGCCACACTATTTTGTGTACTCATAACGTCACTGCTCTGTTCACTTTTTGCACATGCAGCATCAAAAACACCATCAACTTTTTCAAATAAAACTACTTTTTCAGCCAACACAAAAGATTGATTCCATGGATCCAAATTGCTTAACTCATCAGAAATCGTGATTTTCTTACCAAGCGCAGCACACAACTGTTCCATTTTCACCGGCATAATTGGCCATAACAGATGCGCCACCGCATATAAACTGCCGGCAACAGTCGTAATAGCTTCAATAAAAGCTGTTTTGTCGGTATCAGCCAAACGCCACGGTTCCAATGCATGCACATAAGCATTCACTTGTCCAACAAACCGCTTTATTTCAGCGCACGCCAAGTGCATATTATATACACTCATGTGTGCTTGCACTTGTTCGAGCATGTATGCATAATCTTGACGAAGTTGCTTCGTTACGGACAATTGCGCCTTAACTGGCGCCAACTCAGGCATCGCATGCTTATGAGCAAGAACCAATACACGATTAAGCAAATTTCCCAATTCATTAGCCAAATCTTGTGTAATCACGTGCTCTAAATCTTCGATGCTAAAATCACCATCCTGCGCCATCGAAAAGCGTGACGTCAAATAATAACGCACCGGATCTGCACCATACAGTTTAAGTAATAACTGAGGATCAGCAGCATTACCAAGCGATTTTGACATCTTTTGGCCACTTACGGTAATCCATCCGTGCACGAGTAATTGCTTTGGCAGCGGAAGATCAGCAGCCATCAAAAATGCAATCCAGTAGACTGCGTGGAAACGAACAATATCTTTAGCCAAAATATGTAAATCGGCGGGCCACCACTTTTCAAATTCTTTTGCGCGTTTTTCATCGCCAAACCCAATGGCAGAGATATAATTGGTTAATGCATCGAGCCAGACATATACCACTTGTTCCGGATCGTCGGGAAATGGAATCCCCCATTTGACTGTCGAGCGCGAAATACTCAAATCTTTTAATCCAGATTCGACAAATGCAATAACTTCATGACTACGTTCTTTGGGCAAAATAAAATCTGGATTTGCTTTAAAAAACGCCAGTAATTTATCTTGATACGCAGATAATTTAAAAAAATAACATGATTCAGAAACATAATGGGTTTGACGACCACATAAAGGGCACAGGGGGGCCGGTTGGTCAGCAGGCACTGCACTCTGAGCAAATGCCTCATCCGGCGTACAATACCAACCATGGTACTCACCACGATAAATATCACCATTTTTTATGAGCAGCTTAATTAAAGCGTGCACAGCTTCTTTATGCTCAGCGTCAGTAGTACGAATAAAATGGGTATAGGCAATTTCATATTTATGCCACAATTCTTTGTAAGACACCGCATATTCATCAACCAGTTGCTGCGGCGTCTTACCTGCTTTTTCCGCAACACCAGCTATTTTTTGTCCATGCTCATCAAGACCAGTTAAAAAGTACGCCTCATCACCATTCAACGTACGCCAACGTGCAATCACGTCAGCAATCACAGTGGTAAAAAGCGTACCAACATGTGCTTTTCCGCTGCTATAGTAAATCGGCGTCGTTATATAAAATTTATTTTTTTTCATAGACTAACCAGTACTATTTTTTCTTGAATATATTACTTAACCCCACTTTAGATTAGCTTAAAAGTGTGGTAAGTTAAAGGGGACAGCAGGCACAGCCCGCGATACAACGCCGAAGACGGCGCCACTCGGACCGAACGGAAAGAAATAAACTTATCCGGAAAAACTGGTGTGGCACGCAAAAAAATTGAACCTCAAATGTGGCACGCAAAAAAAATTGAACCTCAAACTCCGTTCGCCCCGAGTGATTTTGCTTCTCAGCAAAATAGTATCGAGGGGTGATACAAAAAATAATTTGGTGATAACATGATCGACTACATAATTCCATTTTTTTTCCTGGCAACTGGTGTAACCGCTAACAAACTTATTTTAAAAGTCTGGAATCCCGGATTACTTGTCGGCATCCGCATGTTTGCCGCTGGCATTTGTTTACTCAGTGTTGCATTTTATAAACAGGGGTTTGGATTCTGGGCGCGTATCAAAAAACAGTGGCCTTACTTATTATTACTTGCTGCCTTTGCCACCTTTTTCCCCGCCATTTTAAAAGCATACGCACTTAAGCATACGTTATCTTCCAAAGTTGCACTTATTGGTAGCTTAGATCCATTTCTGACCGCACTTTATTCGTATATTTTGTGGCATGAACGATTAAACAAGAAAAAATGGCTTGGTATTTTATTGGGGTTTACCGGCAGTGTTGTGCTTGTTTTAGCACAAACCACATCGGGAACCGTCGAACTATTTGGGCGCCTTTCACTCGCTGAACTGGCCGCATTTGGATCAGTGTGCATCAGCCGCTACGGTTGGATAAAAGTACAACAGTTGCTTAAAGCTGGCGTATTCAATGTAAAAGAAATTAATGGTATCTGTATGTTTTTATCCGGCATTTATTCACTCACACCAACGTTGCTTTTTACCCCCACCGCATTGTCAGGCGCCTGCGATTGGAAAACGCTTGCCCTACTTGGGTACACTATTGTTGGTGGCAATATTATTGGCTACTCACTCTACAGCCAATTGCTTAAAAAGCATTCGGCAACGTTTGTTTCGCTTGCAGGTTTTTCGATGCCCATCTTCGTCTATCTACTCGGCTGGTTAGTGGTTGGCGAAAGTTTATATCCAAGTTTTATCATTGCAAGTTTAATTACGTTTGCCGGTCTTTTGATTTTCTATCAAGAAGAAATAAAAGAGGCATTTAAGTCGAACCAAACGACCCCAAAATAGCCTTTACAAACTAGCTTTTCCTGAAAATTCTGCTATATTTAGATTAGTGGAGGTTTTTTTCATGAAAAAGTTACGTAATCTATTATTCTTTCTATGTGTTTTCTTGTGTTCTTATAACAGTCGAGCTGCAGAAACAGATGAGCAACCGAAATTGCCAAGCACCATGCGCGAATGGTTCATCCAGGCAGCTCAAAAGGGCCGGAACACCTTCAGTAGTTTGTGTAATACATGCACCACTACCGCGCAAAATGCACGGACAAAATTTAATAATATCCGCGGCATAGCAACTGCCTATAAATGGATAAAAGAACACCCAGTAACCACACTCACCGTCAGTGATATTATTAATTGGAGTAACACACATCCACTTGCAACGGGCACTATAGTTTCAACTGTTGCTGTCACGTCACTTTACGGCACCTACTGCCTCGCAAAAAAACTTATTCAAAAAGTAAAAAGTGCCACACGTACGTAAAATTATACGTTAAAATGGAGATGTTACCGATGAAACGCACATATTTTTTGTTAATTTTTGGGTTTGTGTTCACCATTTTTTCTTGCAACGCCATGGAACAACTCTTGCCACGTGACATTGTAGAAAAAGAACTAATGAGTAGTACAAAAACAAGTATTGAAGTAGTCGAAGATGTGCTAAGAAAATTAGGAAATACAATTGCAGAACTCAGCGCTTCCATGAAAAAAAAATATCATGACCTCGACACGCTTCGTACCGCCTGCAAAAAAATAAAGCTCTACCCTGTAACTACTATCACTGCACTTAATGTCAGCGAATGGGTAAACACCCATCCAACTGCCTCCGGAATCATTGCATCCACCATCCTCATTACATCGGTCTACGGAACATACACATTGGTAAAAAATGCCATCCGCCTCACAAAAAGAAATAAAAAAAAATCTCGCGTCAATAAGACTTCAACGCCAACCAAAACTCAAACAACTCGTGACGCAACATCAACGGACGAATAAGGCGAACACTCTTAAAATACGGTCCTAAAATTTGGTCCTTATCAAGATATGGCAACGCCATCTCTCGCAACAAGCCCGACATAACCGGCAAATCCCCGCTCAATTCACAGGTATTTTTCAATGAATCATGGCGATACAAGAAATTAATCAATGCATAAACCAAGTCATCCTTGGTACTTTGGGCTGAAATGGCAATATTTTCTACCGCCATGACCGTACCCTCTTGCGGTAATACAAACGACGGCCATAAAACACGTTTTCTGGCACGATGGATGGCACTGTTTGGTGCCAGAACCACCGGACACGCACCGGAAGTAAGTAAAGAATCCGTCGCCAAATCGGTATATACTTCTACAA
>Ga0265594_1003050_pt1 | contig 11382 bp, 5 predicted proteins | sample saktaG_11_FD_190147 | JGI IMG/M metagenome (GOLD analysis project Ga0265594, IMG submission 190147) | Saline water microbial communities from Sakinaw Lake, British Columbia, Canada - sak_2011_5_24_80m | ecosystem: Environmental > Aquatic > Non-marine Saline and Alkaline > Saline ... | reverse complement strand
GGATGCCCTGCTGAAACGGGTAGCGCAAATCAGGCAGCCAACACGCCCGAAACCACGCCCATCCGAACCCCGCGCAAAACGACACAAACGCGAAACCTTCCCGCCTTTACGCGGCAGTCGCCAAGTCGCACGTAAAAACCTCAACAACCTCGTACCAAAAAGTTAGTGGCATTGGGCGGGACGCCGCTGCCCTACCCGATGGCTGCGCGCCGACTCATTCGCTGCTTCGTGGCGCATCTGAACGGCATCTTTGCCTTCACCCCGGAAGACATAGCGCGCGTTGACGCGCGAACCGGGCGACGGCACGACGGTCGTGTTCTTGGGCTATCCTCCTTGCTTTTCAGCATAGAATAGCCCTATTGCGTACCCGTTTTCAACGGTTTCATTCGGTTTCATTCGCCCGCTATCGTGAACCGTCTCGTCGTAATCGGTTAGTCACAGGGGGGGCTACTGGAGCGAATGAATGTCCGCCCTCCGGCGGTAGCCGGTGGCACCGCGTGGCGGATCGGGTCGCTCCGCAGGAGCCCGGACCGGGGGAAAGAGAATGGTTCAGGGATCAGGGGAGCCACCGGCCTGCGGCCGAATGGGCAACAGGGTTGAAACATCGTAATCGTCCTCGTCCTCAGCGTAGCGGTCCTCGTCCTCGAATCGTGAAATCGAGGCCGACGACGAGGACGAGGACGAGGACGAGGACGATGGAAGCGCCATTTCGCCTCTCCTCGCACTGAACTGCCACCCCCCCTGTCGCTAACCGATTACACTTGTCCCAGCATGACCCCTTGCGCTATTCTTCGCGGTTGTTGATCTTGCCGACCTGGATGTCGAGCTCGGAGCGGGACTGTATATTGGATATCCGGCCGTCGGTGATCCAGACGACACGGTCGCTGGCAGCCAGCATCTTCATATCGTGGGTGGCCGTGATGATCGTGACGCCATTCCGGTCCTTCATGTCCTTGAGCAGTTCGATGATTTCGTGGCCGGTCTGGAGGTCCAGATTGCCGGTCGGTTCGTCGGCGAGGACGATGGCCGGGTCGTTGGCCAGGGCGCGGGCGATGGCGACCCGCTGTTGCTGACCGCCGGACATTTCCGAGGGGCGGTGATGGATACGTTCTCCCAGTCCCACGAGTTCCAGCAGACGCGCCCCTTTTTCCCGGGCTTCGTCGGCGCTGAGGCCGGCAAACACCATCGGCAGGCTGACATTTTCGAGCGCGTTCATGACCGGAATGAGGTTGAACGTCTGAAAGATGTAGCCGATTTTGCGGCACCGGAGCCACGACAGTTCAAACGGTTCGAGCCTGGCGATGTCCACGTCGTCAACGTAGACTTCGCCTGACGTGGGCTGGTCGAGGCCGCCGATCATGTTGAAGAACGTGCTCTTACCGGAACCGGAAGGTCCCATGATACTGATGTATTCACCCGCGTTGATGACCAGGCTGATGCCGCGGTTGGCCTGGAGAAACACGAGGGCCTTGGCCAGCGGCTGGCGGGGAGTGTAATCCTGCTTCTGGTCAAGCCAGAGGACCCGGCCCCGGACGCGCGCGAGCTTCGGGTCGATGGCCTGGGCGACAAAGGGGCCTTTCCAGAACGCCAGGGCGAGCACGAAGGCGGGGAGTCCGAGCCGTTTCCCATGTTCCGGAACGAGCTGGCGGCCCAGCAGGTCGAAATTCACGTTTTCCAAACGGTCGTCGGGCGTATCCACGAGTTTTCGGTCGTCGTTGATCGTTGCGAGAGTGATGCCGGGGATCCCGATGAGGACCGGCAGTTCGCTTTCGAACGCCGGCGGATAGGGGAAGTAGGTATTCCAGCCGCGTCCCTGCGACGAGTTGATCGCGTCCACGAAGCCCGGCAAGTCCGCTGCGGGATCGAACAACGGACACTGCTGTTTCGCGAACTCGTCGAGTTTCAGGCCGAGGGCGCTGAACTTCGGCCGCAGAATCCAATCCGCATATCCGCGGAAGTTTCCGAAGGCAAAGACTCCGAACCGGTCGGAGTGGCTGGCGAGATCGATGCCCACGAAGAGCGCCGGCCGGCCCATGCGCGCGATCAGCGCATCCGCGCCGTCGTCCTTCCCGCCGTGGTCGATGCCCTCCTGGAGACGGCGAATGAAGCGGGTCATGCCCGACAAGGCCTGGCCATGCCCGCCGGTGAAGAGAACGTACACGGGCCGGTCGGGCTTGTTCGGCAGGTTCGACAGGAAGCGCGCGAGCTCCAGAAGGACGGCCGGACTGCACGCCTGTTCGGCGCCGGGCGCGAGATCGGGAACGACGCTGATGCTATCGTAGTAGGCGTGGAACACGACCGGCGCCCGGTCGGTGTCCACGTTACCGCGCGGGGTGTCACCGCCGCAGACCCGCGCGAGGATGTTCCGGGCGCCGACCTCTTCCCAGTCCATCTCGCAGCGCACGGTGACCTGCGACGCGCCTGCCGCCAACAACCTGTCCAGCGATGGCAGATCCCTTTCTTCGACATAAAAACGGGGAATATGGGCCGGCACGGTCAGGAACTTGTTTCGCGCCAGGACGCCGGCGGTTCCCGGACTGGCGCGGAAGATCACCGCCCGGCCGGCGAATTCGGGGACGCTCAACCATTCCGTGTTCGACTGCCAGTCCATCACCATGATCGCGCCGCGCAGCACTTTCCCGGCCAGGTCCGCGTCTTTGCCTGGCCCGACAGGCACGAGCGGCGCGGTGATTCCTTCCGGGCCGGTGGCGCAGGTCCTGGCGAGGTTCGGCCACAGCGGGTGGAGCGGAATGGAGACCGGACCGTCCGGGCCGCCGGTCGCGGTCAGGCTGGCCGAGCGGACGATCGGTACGACCACAGTGAAGGCCTGCACCGCGTGGTTGGTCAACCCCATGTTGTCGAGTTCGTCGAGAATTGTCCGCGCGGCCAAGTCCGCGCCGGGGTAGCCGCTGACCCGCGATGGCGCACCGGCCAAGCGGGTCACATGCGCGCGGATCCTGTCCGGATTGAGGACCTCGGTGGCCATGGCCTGCTCGACCACCGAGGAGGGCAGTTCGAGATGGAGCGGCTGCGGCCGGCCGATCCACACGGCACCGGCCACTGTTAAAGCCACAGTCAGAATTCCAGCCAGAATCCAGCGCATGGTTCATCCCCAGAAGTGATAGACCGCGGTGCCCTTGATCGCACCGTAAATGCCCCACAGGCTGCCCATCGTGAATTCGCCCAGCACCAGTCCGATGAAGAATGGCAGCGCCTTTCGGTACGCGACGGCTCCTCCGTACCGCGTGATCAGGCTCTTGGCCAGCCAGGCCACGAAGATGGGGAACCAGAGCTTCTCCATGGACCAGCATGCGGACGTGGCGAAACCCACCGGATGCCATACCCACCACGTGAAACGCATCCGCATGAAGCCGAGAAACAGGGCGAAGAGCAGTCCGATGCCGGTTGCCGCGGTCGCCGCGAGGCGCGGCTCCTGCGGCGACGACATCCAGTTGGCCATCCGTGTGCACATCTCCGTGGCGAACAAGGCGCCAACGTTGCCGCCGATGCCGTGGACGTAGAACACGTGCAGTCCGGCCCAGAACGCGGAGATGACGCCGAAGACGATCGCGACGAGCATGGCCACCATCATCGAACGGGACGTGATCCGTGTGAGCTGCGCCAGCTTGAAGCCCTCCATGCTGTGCGGGGAAAAATGCGCCCGGTACGCGCGGGTGATCCACCAGAACATGGAGAACGCGCCGAGGTTGCCCTCGCCGAGCCCGTGGGCGCCGACGGCGTTGTGCATCACGACTTCCGGCCCCATGTAATGCAGGTCGTGGGCGGGTGGACCCAGTTCGGCGCGCATCCGCGCGATAGCCAGCGCGTACAGGAAAAAGATGGTGAAGAACACGACCATCGCGCCCCAGGAAGCGCCCAGCAGCGTGCCAAAGTAGACGAGCGCGGTTAGCGAGAGTGCCAGCAATAGGAGCGCCGTCCGGTACCGGATGGGTTCGGCGCTTTCGTCCACGCCGCCGGGGCGTCCGCAGATCGTCCGGATGACGCCGCAGAAATGCTTTCGGGCCAGCCAGATTGCGAGCAGGCCGATAGCCAGGTAGCCGCCCGCGGTCTGCTCCACGGTATAGGGGAACCCCGGCAGATTGTGGACGCCGCTCGCGGAAGCGAGGACGATTTGCAGCTTGAAAAAGATGAAGAAGAACCAGCAACTAAAGGCGAGATCGACGGGCAGGAAAAACGCCAGGCCAATCGCGAACGGATACAGGTTGACCGTCGTCCACGCGATGGCGTTCCACGGCGGTTCCACAAAGTAATCGCTGAACTGGAAGGCGTTGACGATCGGGATCTCCGGGACACCCGGGTGGAAATGATGCAGGCCGTTCACGATGTCGAGGAAGGCGACGGCGCCGAACGCGATCCAGAAGAGCCGGTTTCGGAGCAGGCCGGACAAATCGGTGGCGATGGCCATCGGAATCTGGATGATGGGAAAACTGAGACGCTCCTTCTCGGTCCAAGGCTGCCGGAAGAAGATGTTCAGGCAGAGCAACGCGATCATCAGGGCCAACACGACCAAGATTCAGAAGCCGAGCGGCTTCAGCCACGCCAGGATGATGCTCCACTTGTAGAGCGTCGCGTTGCCGGTGACCATCTGGCTGCAGGCCTCCGGGTCCGTTACGATGGCCCACGTCGGGAAGTGCGAGATCACGAGTTCGTCCCATCGGTTCTGGGGGTTGGCCGCGTTGACGGGAAACGCCAGCATGGAAATGAGGATCTGGAATGTGTCGTGACTGCAGAACGTGCTGGCAATGGAGAGCATCATGTAGATGGTCATCAGTTCGCCCGGGCTCAACGCTCTGCCAGGCCACCTCCGACGCACGAGCAGATTCAGGATGGCGATCAGCAGCACGACGAACGTGACGTGATAGAACAGGGATATGGTGGTCGGATGTCCGGAATACCAGATGGTTTCGGACAGATAGACCCACATGGCGAGGATGGGCATCAAGGCGCACGCGATGACCATGGACCTGAGTGACACCAGGCGCATCGGCTGCCGGCCGTCGTCGCCGGCGGGCGCCATGCCAGTTTCGTCTGCCGATCTGTGCTTCGTTTCCATCTTTTATTGATAAGAAATCGCTTTCGACTGGCACCGGCCCACGCAGGCCGCAATCATGCCGAAAACGGCTTGAGCAGCGAGCCCCGAGCTCATGGCGAGGATGATGGCAGAAGCGGGAATAAACGTCAAGCACACCGTGGGATTTTGCGTTTTCGCAAGGCGAAAGGGGCCGCAAAAAATGAGGCGCTTGCAAAACCTCCGGTTTGTGCAAGCAAAGGGTTCAGGGTTCGGGGTTCAGGAGACTTTTCCGGCCTGAACCCTGGCATCCTGAACCCTGCTTTCCGGCGCTTCCAAGGGTTTTGCAAGCGCCTCAAATATAAATAAAAAAAGGGAGTTGACTTTTACCCCCCCCCGCATAATGGATGCCAACACTGTGGGTTGGTTCACGCAATACGAAAGGAGAATCACGATGAAGAAGCAAACAGAAAATAAGTTTCAGGTTTCGGGTTTCAGGTTTCAGGAGGCGGGCGGCAAGTGGCCACTGAACACTTTCCGCTCTTCCATCTTTCCACCCTTCCATTCTTCCATTCTCTCGCTCCTGCTGGCGGCGGGGATGATGCTGGCAATGGCGCAGCGCGCTTCGGCGGACTGGACTGGATCGGCATCTGGCTCTCAAACGTACGACGATACTGCAAATTGGAGCGGCGGCGTTATCAACGACCGATTTACAGGAGTCACCAACAGCGGCTTCGTACTCAACTTCAACAACGACCGAACTACATCCGGAGACATGAGGTTCGCGGTAAGAAACAACAACAGCATAGCTCTTCAACCCGCCAGCGGCACAAAGACGATCACTCTCGGCGGCAATATCGTCCTGAATGCCAGCGACTATATTCAATGGGCGCCCTACACCTTCAGTTCGAGTCTCAACATAGACCTTAACAACGGATCGCGCGTTTTCTATGGTCCAAACCAGAGGTCAACCACTATTTCCTCCAAAATTACCGGTACCGGTGGACTGACAGTACAAGGGTGGGGTGGTGGCTCATTCACGATGGGCAATACAGCAAACGACTGGACGGGGACGCTTACAATCCAGAACGCGGCTGGAGGTGGCGGCGGTTGGACCTGCGGGAATAGCGAGGTCATTCCGCACGGGGTGGGAAAGGGTGCAGTAACGGTCAATGCTTCCCTCAACTTGAACGGGAAGGGGGAGACCATCAACGACCTCTCCGGCAATGGTAACGGCACAATAGATGGCAACGGCACGCTGGCCGTATTGTCCTACAACAACACCACCTACTCAGGCAGGTTGGTCAGCGGCGCTTCTCAGAACTTCGTTAAGTACGGCACCGCGCAGTTGACCCTGAGCGGCACGGCCGCGAACACGCACGGGGGCGTCACGATTGTCAACGAAGGCACGTTGGCATTGCAGAAGACCGCCGGCGTGAATGCGATTGCGGCCGCCCTGACGATCGGCGACGGGACGGGCACGGATACGGTGAAGCTGCTGAACGCGAACCAGATTGCCGACTCGGTCACGGTGACGTTCACCGCCGGCGGCACACCGGCGCTGGACCTTAACGGAAACAGCGAGGCCGTGAATGCGATCAACGGCTCCGCCGGGGCGGTCATAGACGGAACGAGCGGAACGCCGACGCTTACGGTGGGCGGGAGCGGCGGCAGCAGCACGTTCGCGGGCGTAATCCAGAACACGGCCGGCTCTTTGGCGCTGACCAAGTCGGGGGCGGGCACGCTAACCCTGAACGGCGTTAACACGTACGTCGGTGACACGACCGTAGGCGGAACGTTGCGGATCGGCGCAAGCGCGGCCATTGCCAGCACGAATATCTTCGTGGGGGCCAGCGCAACATTGCAACTGGACAACGGTACGAGCTTGCCAGATTCCGCTAAGCTGGATCTGAACAGCACGGGCATGGTCAACCTTAATTTCGTCACCGGAAAAGAACAAATCGACGCACTTTGGATCAATGGCAGCCAGATGCCGAACGGCGCGTACAGTGCAAGCACCCACCCCGCCAACTTTAGCGGCTCGGGCATTCTGAAGGTCGGACCACCCTCCGGCACCTTGTTCATGATACGGTAGGCGTCTTGCGCCCAGGAGTCTACGCCGACCAAGGGTCGAGGCGCGTGTCGCGAAGGAACGTGCCTGCCCCGCCGTGAACTTGTTCTACTGCGGGGTCGCGGTTTGGCATGCTGCCACCCCAGGCGACAGGGCGCGAGTTGGGCGGCGTTATCAGGATCGGAAGTCGCCGCCTTTGCCGCCCGGAGAGACCGCATCAGGTCGCGTAGGCGCCGCTCCAGAGGCGAGTCAGAAACTCCGTCAGCGGCAGAATGTCGATCGCGCCGACACGGCGCGCGCGGGGTTCGAGACACACGCAGATATACCGTTTCAAAAGCGCTTCCTCCGCCAGCGCCACGAGACCCTTCAGGTCGGCAGAACCGACGTTGGCCTTGGCCTTGACTTCGATGGCAGTGTGATCGCCCAGAATGAAATCCACTTCGAATCCGGACGTCGAACGCCAGTAGGCCAGCGATTGCGCGGCCCGGTACTCGCTGTACGCGCCCAGTTCGTGCATAACGTAGGTCTCGACGGCGTCGCCGTACTCGGGTGTGCCCGGCGCGACGCCGCGCCCCTGCAGCGCGCGCACGACGCCCGTGTCGAAGAAGTAGTACTTCGAAGAAGCCAGGGGCTTGCGCTTGCGAGTCGCCCGCCACGCGGGCAACTCACGCAGGACCAGTGTGTCTTTCAGGATCTCGAAGTACTCGTAGACCGTCGTGCGCGGGACTTGGGCGTCGTTGGCAATGTTCGTAAAGTTGACGATGCGGGCGTTGCAAAGGGCGGCCACGCGAAGGAACCGGCTGAACGCGGGCACGTTGCGCGTAGCGCCTTCCGCCACGATTTCCTGCTGCAGATAGGCGCCCGCGTAAGCGGACAGGTCAGCGTCGGGGTCATCGGAGAAGTGCAGGCCGGGCAGCAGTCCCGCATACAAAGCGCGGTGCAGATCGAATCGCGCGCCCAGCTCGGGAAAGACGAAAGGGTGCAGGTGCCTGACGCGTGCGCGCCCGCCAAGCAGGTTGGTGCCCCCCCGGCGCAGCTTCCGGGCGCTGGATCCGGTCAGGAGAAACCGGATACCGCGCTCCTCGATCAACCGGTGCACTTCGTTGAGCAGGATCGGCAGACGTTGGATCTCGTCGATTACGACCGTGGCTTCCTCGTTGACCAGTTCCTCCGCCAGACGCGCGGGACGCTGGCTGAGTGCTAGGAACACATCCGTGTCGAGCAGGTTATAAACACGCGCCTTCCCGAGCGTGTGCTGCACGAGCGAGCTCTTTCCGGTTTGGCGCGGCCCGAACAGAAAATGGGACTTCCGCTGCATCAACGCCGCCAAATCCAGTGAGCGCACAATATAGGGGTCGGAATCTTTCATGGCTGACCTCGTCCAATCTGTCGGCATTCATCATGACAAATGACGACAGATCCGTCAATATCGAAAATCCCGTCGAAATGCCCTGATCACGTTTCCAGAGTCGATTCCGCAAGTCTCAAGGGCCAGCCCCCGTAGATGTTGCGCAGATGTTATGAATCGATTGCTATCGGCAGAAATCGACACTCGACACTGCGTCCTACCCCAACTCCACCACCGTGTAAATGCTCAGGTTCTCGACCGTCAGCACATTCCCTTCCAGGCGCGCTTTTGTGTCCGACGCCGGGAATGAGTGCACCGCCGCTTTCTTCGGCTTCCACCCCAGCGTGAACTCCGCCCTCGGAATCGTTTCGATGACCCGCGTGCCGGAATTCATGCGGTAGTTCACCAGATGGAGCGCATATCCCCTGCCCCGCTTGTGCAGCGAGAGTCCCAGCCCTTCCACGTCCTGCGCCGCGACGATGGAACCGACCTGCGCCAGATGGGCGCTCAGTTCCGGGAACGCGCGATGCCGGAACTCCGTGTCCGCCAGGCGCGGGTCCACCTTTCCGACCGACACCACGCGGCCGCCCTTCTTCTGCCACGCCCGCAACATCCGGACCTCGCTCTCCGGCAGACTGTACGCATCCGGCAGCACGATCTGCTTATACGCGGCCAGGCGCTTGGCCGTCAGCGGCTCGTCGGGGCTGACGTACAGGACGTTGTAGAGCATGCGCGCGTCACAAAGCGACTGGCACAACCCGTGGAAGACCGGGAAGCCGACATCCAGATGCCGTCGGTTGAGCCCCTTCGTCAGTTCGCAATCCATCGCGCTGCGCTGATCGTAGAGCACCGCGGTTTTCGCGGCGAACCGGTTGGTGAAGAGCGACTCATGTTCCTTCAGCCAGGCCCCCATCCGCCGTTCGGCCTCCGCCGGCGGGTAGAACGAATCCTGCCGCTGGTTCTGCAACCAGCCGCCATAGGGGATCGCGATGTTGAAGCCATGGGCCAGCGGCTCGAGCATGAAGAGGATGTATGAATCGTTCTTCCCGGCGTCGATGTCGCGCATGATCTCGTGGATATAGGGACCCGGGTCCTCGATAAACGACCCCTCCTTGCCGCCGAAAAACGCGTGCCCGAAACGATAGTAGCCGTCTTGACGGAGTTTGATGTCGGCCTTCTCGCCGATGATGAGATCACAGTGCTTGCGCACCGCCTCGCCGTGCGGGTCGCAGTGGTACAGGTTGGCGGTCACCTTCGCCCGCTTCCCGGTCTTCTTGAGCGAATAGGCGCGCACGTGTTCCGCGATGTCGATCACGCCGGGCTCGATGCTGGCGATGTGGAACCGGATGAACGCCGGGAGCAGGGGGATCGCCAGCCGCTTGTCCATGTCGGGATCGGTGAGATCCTTGTCTGTATACCCCTTTTTCTTCAGGAACGCACGGTAGTCAAAACGATCGAGGTCGAGATCATCCGTCTCCGCCGATGGATTCTTCTTCAGGTATTCCCGGAACAGCTTCAGGCAATCCTTGCAGAAGCATCCGCCGCTCATCGCCGCGAGCAGTTGGGCATCGAACTCGTCGATATGCACGACTGGCGCGCCGGCATCGATCATGATTTCGATTTCTTTGCGGAGGTACTCCCGGAAGACCGGCTTGTTGCCGCACGGGCTGTAGCAATAGTGGTCATGACCGGGCACCATCAGCCACCGCGAGAAGATGGGATTCCCGTCCAGCGTCACGGCCATGAACCCCTTCAGAAAATCCTTCACCGGCTTTCCGTCAGAATCTTTCAGTCCCTTGGGGAAAAACGTCTTGATTGAAGGGAAGATCTTCGGGTAGCGGTCGGTGGAGAGCTCGCGCATGCCGATCCACCCCTTCTTGCCGACGCCGCGCAGCTTGTTCAGCGCCAGCAGTTCCGACTCATCCTCGCTGAACTCAGCCGGAAACTCCCACAACTGCGCCTTCCAGATGACGGCTGACGCGGTGATGCCCCGCTTGCCGCATTCGGCAATGAACTCCTTGTCGTTCAGATAGCCATAGAAGCGCAGGCGCGGCGGAATGGCCTCGTTGGCTTCCTTGTCGAGGTACTGGATGCCGATGGCCGCGCTCCCCAGACACGACCAGAGCAGCAGGTTGCCGTTCATATTCACGATATCCTGCACCTGTTGCAGGCGTTTCATCGGCATGCTGGGGTGGTAGTTCCAGTCCTGACGATACCAGCACATGTAATGCAATCCACGAATCATGACGAACTCCTTTTTGTCCGATAGAACCCTAAACATCCAAAATCAAGGCGCACAGCGCATGACCGGGCAGATCGACCCGCCGCAGGACCCCGTTGATCGTCACCTCGGCCTGCCGGGCCTCCTCCAGATTACGCAATATCAGACAGAGACGTCCATCGGGATTGCGGTAGCAGAGGCAGGTGAGCAACTGGCTGAAGCAGCGGACGCGGACGGCGCCCGGACGCAGATTTCTGCCGAGCAACTGAAACACCTCATAATCGGGGTTGAGGATCAGTTGCTGTTTTTCGGCATGCGCCGTACACATCGCATTCTGTTTCCATCCCCACGTGCTGGCGGCGTCTTCCCCGAGGACGGAATTCCAGTAGGTGAAGACTTCGGCGCCGGCCGCCGCATAGCCCAGGAAGTCTTCGAACTGGCCGGCGGCTTCGGTCGCGGTGTTGGCGCCGCCGTGGCAGACCGTTTCCGTGTGCATGATCCGGGTTCCCGGATAGAGAATCTGCAAGTCATCAATCGGCTTGGGGTAACTGTACTGAAACGCGGCGCCGCGGACGAAGGCGCGAAACTCGGGATTACGGAAGCACTCATGCGCCTGCAGTCCGCTCATGGTGCGGAAGGTTCCGCCCCAGACTTCCGTGTCGATCCGGTGGGCGGCGAATTCCGGCTTGAGGTACGCCAGATGAAAGCGGACA